>Ga0209902_100161_pt1 | contig 114311 bp, 116 predicted proteins | sample FECB27metaG_FD_188304 | JGI IMG/M metagenome (GOLD analysis project Ga0209902, IMG submission 188304) | Cyanobacterial communities from the Joint Genome Institute, California, USA - FECB-27 (SPAdes) (version 2) | ecosystem: Environmental > Aquatic > Thermal springs > Hot (42-90C) > Microbial... | reverse complement strand
GGATGGATTGCGGTCGGCGGCCCAGCTCCGAGAAGGCGGTCTCGATCAGCAGGTCGGAGGCAATCAGTGTGCCGTCAAGATCAACAACAAGAGGACGGGACCCCTCTTGCACGGGCGTTTCGATCTCAAGGGTTTTCCAATGTGCCTCATCCCTCTCGTACCGGCGCTCAGAGCGCCCGTGAGAACTGAGGTTGCGGGCACGCTGGGGCAAGGTCTGCGGTTTGAGTTCAGATTGCACCAAGAGCCCGTGCTCCCTTTTTGAAAGCCATCAAAGAACGTGTATTCGCCCATTCTGCCGCTGTGTACATGGAGCACAGCGTCTCCATGCCAAGCCATTTCTGTTCCTTGTCGCCAATGAGCATCGTCATCTGGCTGACCGGAGTCGTCGTTCATGGCAATGGGGAAGAACTTAACGGCAAACCAACAAACGCGGCTGTAAAAAGTTTCATGAACGGTTTATATGTGAGCCTGAAGCTTGCATCCGGGAAAACGACAGGAGTTGGCTAGAGGCAGAAAACGTTAACCATCGCTTTTAACCAGGCCGCAAGGATGTTGGGCCAATGTTTGTCTCAATCCATGAGGAGGATCTGAGATGGACGAGTGGTCAGGGCGCAAGTGGGAGCCTATTACCGAGGAGCGCCTGCTCCGGGCAATCGATGTACTCGTCGACATCGCCAAACAGCATGGGTCAGCCTTCGACCCTGTTCTGGAGACGGTGAGGCAGGAGCTTCACGATTTCCGCCGCCGGCATTCAGCCACCGCACAGGTCGAGCATGAGACGGAAGTTCTCCTCCGCAAGGCAGGCTAAATCGGCCCGCAAGGCGGTCGCCACAACCGCCTGTATTGACACTCTGTGAAAGTTGAAATCAGACAGGCCGCAACTGCTCTTCACGCACGAGACGCGCGGGGCCATCATGGGTTCCGCGCACGTGGTACTGGTAGCCTGCCTGATCAGCCGGCAGGAGACGGGTGACCTCCCATACGTCGTCAGGACGGGTAGCATCAGTGGTTGTCACCATATTCAGAAAAGCTTCCACCGTGTTGGTGCTTGCAAGCTTGACCAGATGGACCCGGTCTCCGACTTTGAACTTGTGCGACGTCATGGCGCGATCCCCCGCTCGATAACCACCTGAGCAGTAGGAACTAACATAGGTTAGTTTCGTTCCAAGCCTCATGATGAACAGCTATTCACACCGCTCTCCTGTTGTCCTGCTGGTCGAGGATGAGCCGCTTGTGCGCATGGCAGCGGCCGACGATTTGCAGGATGCCGGCTTCCACGTCCTTGAAGCTGCCAATGCCGATGTCGCGTTGTCGGTTCTTGAGTCATGTTCCGATGACGTGCAGGTTCTCTTCACGGACATCGACATGCCAGGTTCCATGAACGGACTGGACCTCGCTGAAAACGTCCAGCAGCGCTGGCCGCACATCTCGCTCCTGATTTCCTCAGCTTATCATCGTCCAGGTCCTGAGACGCTTCCCGATGATGGGCGCTTCGTGCCGAAACCCTATTGCAGCGACGAAGTCGTGCAGCAGATCCGCGACCTTGTGACGAGCCATTGAGTTTCAGCCCAATCGTTTTACACCAGCGGTCGAACGGGAGGCTTGACAGTTATACCGATTGCGAAGCGGCGTGTGTCTCCAGGGATAATGGAAATAACCCCTGGCTTGTCTGAGAAGTCACCCTCGAAATCTTGCGGATCCGCATGGCCCTGCCAAGGCTCTATGCAGATGAAACCTGCTCCCGGTTTGGTCCAGATGCCTAAATGCGGCATGTCAGGAAAGTCGACGCGAAGCGAGGCGCTGTCATGCGCGCCATACTCGACGGAACGGCTCCTCAGCTGATCTAATACAAGAGCATCGGCCTCGAAAAGATCGTCACGCAAGGCAAGGGTGCGCCCCTGCACAGGAGACGGTTCAGGCTCACGCTTCATCAGACCTTCGAGAGGCCGCCGGATCGGTGCCGTTTCCTCCTGCTCGAACCAAATGTCATGGGCCTCGCGCGGGGCGTCATAGGGCAGAGGCCACCGAAAAGCAGGGTGGAAGCCAAGCGAGACAGGCATGCCGGAGGAACCGGTATTCGTCACGCTCGCGGTGATGCTCAACGTGGCGCCCTCAACCGCATAGCTCACATCAAGCTGGAAAGGAAAGGGATAGCGTGAGAGCGTGGCTTCGCTGGAGCGGAGCCGAAAGCGGCACTGCGATGGACGAGCTTCTTCTATTTCGAAGCATGACGTGCGGGCAAAGCCATGCCTGGGCAACTCGTACTCTCGGCCATCGATGCGAATGCGGTCATCCCTCACGCGTCCAACAATCGGAAAGAGCAGGGGAGAGCGCCCGGTCCAGAAGGCAGGATCTCCGTCCCACAACCAGTCACGTCCCTGCCCATCCTGAAGCCGTACGAGTTCGGCCCCCTCGGCAGACACCTGCGCACGCAGCTGCGCACTGGAGATGACGACGCTCATTCTTCAGGCTCCCTTATCCCTTGATGCCGATCATGCGGCGAAGGCGCTGACAGGCAGATGGGGCCGGAACCAGGATGGACAAGGCAGAGCGGGCATTTGAGGAGGCCGGGCACCGTCCTCTGTCTCATCAAGCTCTGTGTGCTAGGCCTATTTGCCGAGCAGTTTTGCTGTCTTGTCGGAGCGGGGCCTCACAAGCATGGAATTCCACCGGCCGACGAGATCCGGAACCTGTGCGGCGGCCATGGGCCTTGCATATAGAAAACCTTGGGCATGATCGCACCCCAACTCGCGGAGTCGCCTGGCCTGACCATGCGTCTCGACCCCCTCGGCCGTAACCTGAAGCTGCAGACTCTTGCCGAGGCTGATAACTGCTGCAACGATCGCTTCGTCATCGGAATCCTGTTCGAGATCCCGCACGAAGCTTCTGTCGATCTTAATATGATCGACGGGAAACTGCTTCAGATGTGTCAGTGAAGCATATCCGGTTCCGAAATCATCCAGGGCGATCTGGATTCCCTGCCGCCGAAACTCAGCGAGGGCAGTGGACACGTTGTCCGAGTTCCTGCCAAGAAGAACGGTTTCCGTGACCTCCACTTCGAATAGTGATGCTGGCACCATCAACCGGTCAAGCGTTCGCAGAAGGTTGTCGACGATGGCCGCTTGGCTGAACTCAGCCGGTGAGAGGTTCAGTGCTACCCGGCCAAACATGAGGTTCTGATCAAGCCAGCCACGCACATCTGCAGCGACCTTTGTGATCAGCTGCTTGCCGATGGAAGCCGCGATATCATGATCCTCGAATACAGCGCCGAAGTATCCCGGGGTAAGAATGCCCTCGACCGGATGCTGCCACCGTGCCAATGCCTCAAGGCCGATGATCTCCCCTGTGGTGAGACAGATCTTCGGCTGATAGAAGGGAACAATCTCATCGTTGGAGATGGCCTCGCGCATGTCGCGCCCCAGAGAGACGCGCTGCTCGATGACATTCCGCATGTCAGGAGAGTACGTGATGACTCGGTTCCGCCCCTGAGACTTCGCCTGGTACATCGCGATATCGGCATCCTTGATGAGTTCCGCCGGATTCCCGTCATGATCGGGATAGGCGGCGATGCCGATGCTCACGCGGCTGATCAGTGTCCGCTTTTGGTAGATGAAGGGCTGGCGAAGCAATTCGGCGATCAATGAGCCAAGTCTTGTTGCGTTCTCCAGCTTCAGCGGGTCGACGACGAGTACGGCGAATTCATCTCCGCCGATTCGCGCCACCGTATCGCATCCGCGCACCATCGTAGACAGCCGACGAGCCGTTTCCTGTAGCAGAGCGTCCCCGGCATCATGACCAAGAGTATCGTTGATGTCCTTGAAATCATCCAGGTCGATCAGGAGAAGGCTGACACTTGTGCCGTGTTGCCGTGCATGATCAAGAGCAGCATCAAGGCGATGCTGAAACAGGGTGCGGTTCGCAAGACCGGTCAGAGCATCATGATTGGCGGAGCGCCAGATCTCCTGTTCCGCTTCCTTTTGTTCACTGATATCGAAGGTGACACCCACGATGCGATCAGGGCCGGCCTGCTCGCCGCGCGCGCGCAACCATCGTATCTCTCCGCTGGGCAGGACATAGCGGCATTCGGTGGAACTAGCTCCCTCCGACTGAATGTCCTGCAGGAAGCTTTCGATCTTCTGATGGTCATCGGGGTGGATGCCCGTCATGAAGGTTCTGTCAGCGCCGGGCCTGATGCCAAGCAGCGACAACGAGTTCTCGGAACGTGTGGTTGCTCCCGATTGCGGGTTGAACTCCCACGCAATCATGTGAGCGGCCTTCAAAGCGAGTTGCAGACGCTCCTCGCTTTTCCTCAGGGCCTGCTCCGACTGCTTGCGTTCGTGGATGTCCATGGCAATGCCGAACCATTGCTCGATCCGGCCCTGCTCGTTCTTCAGGGGTTGGCCGCGCACGATGAACCAGCGGTACATGCCATCCGAAGCGCGCCGCAAGGGCATCTCTATTTCAAAGGATGTGCCTTTGCCGAGGGCATCCTGCCATACACCGAGGATCTGTTCCCGGCGGATGGGATCGATGAACGAAGTCCAGCCACCAGTCGGTCCGTCTTCGGAGCGGAGGCCGGTGTATTCGTACCAGACGTCGTTACAGTAGGTGAAATCTCCACCCGGAGTGCTAAACCAGACAATCTGCGGAGAATTCATGGATGCAGGCATCGCATCCACGAGGGTACGGAGACGCCTTTCGCTTCGCCGAAGGCGCTCTTCGGTTGCACGAAATTCAGTGATGTCCCGTGAGATGCAAAGGAAACCCTGTGTGGTGCCATCTTGTCCCATAATGGGAGTTACGACGACATCCCACCACTTCTGAGCTCCTGTCATCGTTGCGCATGGACCCTGAAAGCGCCCGATTCCACCCGACTTCACGGCTTTAATGGCCGCGCTGGAATCCTCGCCGGCAATGCTGCTCCAGATCTCAGTCCAGTGGCGGCCCTCAACTGCATGGAAGTTCTCGACTTCCATGGCGCGCATGCCGCCCTGGCTCATGAAGCGGAGACGCCCCTTCAGGTCAAAAACCTTGATGCAGTCGTCGGAGCTTGCCAGAAGACGGCGCGTGAACTCCTCGCTTTCCGCTGCCGCCTTGCTCGAGAGCTTTAACTCAAGCTGGCACATGACGGCTTGGGCAAGCGTGGTAAGTGCTTCTCCCTGCTGTTGAGTGAGACCCTCAGGGCGTGCGACGTGATCGAGAACGCATAGCATCCCGAGTGGCAGGCCATCCCTCGTTCTGAGCGGAACTCCTGCGTAGAAACTTACGTCTGGCTCACCTTCGACACGAACCCTGTCCTTGAAGCGCGAATCACGGCTCAGATCCGAAACGACAAAAAGTCCAGGCTGCAGGATGGCGTGATTGCAAACTGAGTTCTCGCGAGGAGTCTCTGTCAGTTCTAGTCCGATCCTGGCCTTGAAGCGCTGCCGATGTTCGTCAAGAAACGAAATATAGGCGATCGGCGTTCGGCAGATTTGAGCCGCTATCTTCGCAATATTGTCGAGCTCAATTTCCGGAGTTGCATCCAGAATGTCGAACCTCTGGAGCGCAGCCAAGCGCTCGACTTCTTCCCAATGAGGCAGTTCGCTGTGACCAGAACACTCTTGCATGTAAAAACTGCCCGTTGGGAAGCATAGGAGTTTTCAACAATGTCGGATGTGCCGACCCAACGGAGGGGCATCATGCCTCGAGTGTTCGCTCGATCCGTTGCAAACCTATGATCCGGGCCAACCGGTAAAATGGCAGTGCGTCATGCCGATCCTCAGCGAGGACTTGCCATAGTGCTGATGAATTATCGTTCTTGATGATTGAAAGATCTTCAAGCAGATGAGGTAATTGCCGCCTTTCGTAAGGTCAAGAAGTGGCGCCGTGGCACCACGCTTTACGGTTAACAGAGGCTTCACATCCGGCTCACACGCTGCGCCTCCAGGCTCCTGTTGCATTCGTATGGCAACCCGTCCTTGGTAGTCCCTGTTAAACCTCTTCCTCTCCGTCATTCGGCGATCTTTTTCATGCAATCCGACCTTGGAAAGCTACTGTCTTCGCAGGTTGCGTAGGTGGTTCTACGTAGATCATAATTTCGGGAACTACGTAGTTATATGAAATCATAACGGCTCTCCCGGAGGCCCAATGAGGGAAAACCGAGTTTCGGCTTTCGAGAAATGTGAAGTCCTGCAATCCCTTGAGCCTTCTGCTCAGGCGTTCCTGATTTGAATGGATGAGACATTATACCTGTGAAAGCATTGATTAACGTTAGTTAAGGGGCGTTAACCATAAGCGAGTAGCAACTCCCATTATTTACGTATTGTCCGTTGGAGGTCTAAAATATAGTTTCTGCCTCAGCCGCTTAACGAAGCTGAATCAAGTAAATAAACGTGAGCGGCAAGCATAAGATGATCAAGCGCACTTAATTACTAAGGCGGGGCAGAAAACATGTATATCGTCGTCGATGACCGGCAGATGGTTACGTCTGGATATGTTGCGAGCTTCAAGCGTGAAGGCATATCCTCCCTTGGCTTATACGCAGACGAGTTCAGCGACTGGCTTGAGACAGCTTCCGACTCCGATCTGGAAGCCGTACAGGGCTTCGTGCTGGGCACCTTCGAAGAGCGGGTTCATTCCGCCGAAAGCATCCGGCGCTACTCCAAGGCGCCCATCATCGCCTTGAGCGATGTCCGCTCTCTGGAAGAGACCCTGGAGCTCTTCACTGCGAAGTTCGATGATGTTGTCCGTAAGCCCGTCCACGTTCGAGAGATTCTCGCACGGACCGAAGCCGTATGGCGCCGCGTGAACGCAAACGCGGGAAAGAAGGCTCAGGACAGCAGTGACAGGCTGAAGGTCTTCTTCGATGGACGTGATCCGGAGATCGACGGTCTTCCTCTTTCTCTCCCCCGCCGTGAGAGGCACATTCTCGAATATCTGGTTCGCAAGAAGGGGCACCGGCTCACCAAGAAGCAGATCTTCGATGCGGTCTATGGGATCTACAGCGATGATGTCGAAGACAGCGTTGTCGAGGGGCACATCAGCAAGCTCCGCAAGAAGTTGCGGCAGCGCCTCGGCTATGACCCGATCGATGCCAAGCGATACATCGGTTATTCCTACGTAGGAGTCGCGGCCTAAATTTTCCTCAGTATAATCTACGGTTCCTGCAGCTACCTGCAGGAGCTGTATGCGTTTGGCGCTCCTGCAGGACAAGAGCGATCCCTGGAAGCTTTCAGGCTTCGTACAGCCACCTATTGCAAGGCGAGGCGGCAGCTCGCATCCCCAACCCGATTATACTCGCCGAGCCTGTGGCTTCTGACCGCATTGTGCAATGCTAGCAGCTTAGGATCTGCGGACTGTTTGCGGCAGTGCCGCACTAAGATCCTCTCGATGATCGAAGATCCTTTGGATTAGATGTGCAAGGCCACTACGAACGACAGCACCAACAGCATCAAAAGATACATTGCGGGCCGACAGACATGAGAGCAGTGTCAAATGCAACATTGATGCTGTTTCGAAGAGCGATTTTATCTGAAATCACGTCGATTCAGCATTCATCTTCCTCGGGCGTTAACTCTATTGCAGGAAACGCCACCTTATTCTTACTCAACGTCATGGCTGCGAGCCAAGAGGCTTCAAGCTCAACGGATCAACGCTTCGTCTGAGAACATTCGAAGCAGTGATCAAGTCCAGCAGCCCAGCCTCAATGGCTGACAAAGTGATGTAGTGAATGAGGCGTACTGGGGCACTGTCATAAAGATTAGAACTCGCGGGTTGCCGTTTGCATGCAGCTGATGCGCAACGGGCACTTCCATGATCTTCAATCTTAAGCCGACATCTGCCTTTCAGTTCCCAGGCCTGAACATGAGGTTCAGCGCTTTATTGCCGGCGTGAAGGCCGAACGATTCTCCCAATCTGAAGCGCCAGACAACCGGCGCCGTTCAGTTCACATAGTAAGAGTTGAGACACGGCAATGGACGACCTTCTTCTTGAGTTTCTTACCGAGACCAACGAGCACCTCGAAACGGTCGACGTGGAGATGGTTCGTTTCGAGCAGGATCCAAACAACGAAGCCATCCTCAGCAACATCTTCCGCTTGGTTCATACGATCAAGGGAACCTGCGGCTTCCTTGGTCTGCCCCGGCTCGAAGCACTGGCCCATGCCGCCGAAACGCTTATGGGCAAGTTCCGCGATGGAATGCCGGTCACGACTCCTGCGGTTTCGCTGATCCTCAGCACCCTTGATCGCATCAAGGAAATCCTCGGGGAGCTTGAGCGTCAAGGAACCGAACCGGAAGGATCTGACAGCGACCTTATCGCCTTGTTGGACAAGATGGCCACGCAGGAACCACCTGTCCTAGCGGCCGCTCCGGTTCCGCAAGCATCGGCCGCCGTCGTCCACCAAGTGCTCGAGCGGGAGCTGAAGCCGGGTGAAGTCTCCCTCGATGAGTTGGAGCGCGCTTTTCAGGACGCTCCCGGTCCCGCGAAGGACGTGACGGCTGGAACCCTCACGTTTCAGGTGCTCGAGCGTCCTCTGAAGCCAGGCGAGGTCTCTCTCGACGAGCTGGAGCGCGCTTTCCGTGAGGCGCCGGGACCGGCTCGTCTCGTGATTGACAAGCCTGCGGATAAGGCAGCCAGCGAGGCGCCCACGGTTGCCGCCGCACCGCCTGCCCCTTCCAAGAAGAGCGGTGAATCGGCCGAGGCCGGAGAGGCCGGAGAGGGACTCTCCGGTAAGGTCCAGACGATCCGCGTCAACGTGGATACCCTCGAACATCTCATGACAATGGTATCCGAGCTCGTTCTGACCAGGAACCAGCTGCTTGAGATCGCCCGACGCAGCTCGGAGGATCACGGCTACAAGGTGCCGCTGCAACGTCTGTCGCAGGTTACAGCGGAGTTGCAGGACGGGGTGATGAAGACCCGGATGCAGCCGATTGGAAACGCTTGGCAGAAACTGCCTCGCGTCGTGCGCGACCTCTCAAACGAGCTCTCGAAAAAGATCGAGCTCGTGATGCAGGGCGCGGACACGGAGCTTGATCGGCAGGTCCTGGAGGTCATCAAGGATCCTCTCACCCACATGGTCCGCAACTCGGCAGACCACGGGATCGAGAGCCCGGCCGAACGAAAGGCTGCCGGCAAGCACGAGAAGGGCACGATCCGTCTCAATGCCTATCATGAAGGCGGTTCGATCACGATCGAGATCGCCGACGATGGCAAGGGTCTGAACTTCGCGGCCATCAGGAAGAAGGCCGCTGAGCGTGGAATTGCAAGCGACACCGAACTGGAGCGGATGAGCGATGCCCAGGTGGCGAAGTTCATCTTCCATCCTGGCTTCTCGACAGCCGCGAAGGTCACATCCGTCTCAGGCCGCGGCGTCGGCATGGACGTGGTCAAAACCAACATCGAGCTGATCGGCGGAACCGTCGACATTCGTTCCGAGCAAGGCCGAGGAACAACTTTCACGATTAAGATCCCGCTGACGCTGGCCATCGTGGCAGCGCTCATCGTGTCGTCGAAGGATCAGCGCTTCGCCATTCCGCAGATTGCGGTATCAGAACTCGTCCGGGTGTCGCCCACCTCTGAGCATTCCATTGAGCGCATCAATGGAACGCCGATCCTGCGCCTGCGCGACCGCCTGCTGCCGATCGTGCCGCTGTCGAAGGTCATGGGCCTGTCCGGAAATGAGGACGCCAATCATGGATTCGTGGTGGTGACGCAGGTTGCGCATCAGCGTTTCGGCATTCTTGTCGACGGTGTGTTTCATACCGAGGAAATCGTCGTAAAGCCGATGTCCTCGAAGCTGCGGCACATTCAGCTCTTCTCAGGGAACACCATCCTGGGCGACGGTGCCGTCGTGCTGATCATTGATCCTAACGGGCTTGCCCGCATGGTCGGTTCGGAGTCGGATCGCAACGAGTTCCAAGGCGACGCGAACCCTGAGCAAGCGGTCGTAGCTGCCGATGAGATGACAAGCCTGCTGGTCTTCCGCGGCGGGAGCGAGAGCCTGAAGGCTGTCCCACTTTCGCTTGTGACGCGCCTTGAGGAGATCGAGGCATCTTCGATCGAGTGGTCGAGCGGTCGCCCAGTCGTACAATACCGCGGGCGCCTGATGCCGCTGGTCTCGTGTGACGAAGAACTCGCGATCAAGCGTGAGGGCATGCAGTCGCTTCTGGTGTTCTCAGACGGAGATGTGTCGATGGGGCTGGCCGTCGCCGAGATTGTCGACATCGTGGAGGATAAACTCGATATCGAGCTCCTCGCCGAGCGCTCCGATCTCGTTGGCTCTGCCGTCGTCAGGGGGCGCACAACCGAGATCGTGAATGTCGCACACTACCTGCCGATGGTTCTTGAGACATGGTCGCGTAAGGACCGAAAGGGCGGACTAGAGCGGTCTCTGCTCCTCGTCGACAGCTCGACCTTCTTCCGGGATATGCTCGTGCCGGTTCTCAAGGCCTCTGGATACCGTGTCCAGACCGCCTCAACAGCCCAGGACGCTGTTCGCTTGCTCTCGAACGGACTGCATGTCGACGTCGTCGTCACGGATCTTGAGCTTTCAGGACATTCTGGCTTCGCCCTGGTTGCTTCCCTGCGGGCAGACCCACAACACAGCGCGACCCCGGTGATTGGCCTGACTGTCAAGCCTGATCCTCAACAGATTGCCCTGGCAAGGAAGCTGCAGATTTCCGAGATCGTCTCGAAAATCGACCGCCGGGGCCTGCTCTCCGCTCTCGCGGAGCTCAATGGAACGCTCGAAGAGGCTGCCTAATCATGAAGCTCATCGATTCAAACCCTTCGGGGACCGTAAAATCAGCCTCCAAGCAGATGGAGTTCGTCACAGTCACGGTGGCCGGACAGCTGCTGGGCCTCCCGATAAGCCGCGTGCATGATGTCTTCGTTGTGAGCGAGATGACCACCGTTCCTCTCGCGCCAGGAGAAATCGCCGGTCTCTTGAACCTTCGTGGACGGGTCGTCACAGCAGTGTCGTTGCGCCGTCGTCTTGGATTGGGCGACACCGCGGAGTCAGGACGACGCATGGCGGTCGGTCTTGAGAACCAGGGCGAGGCTTATGGACTACTTGTGGACGAGGTTGGTGAGGTTCTCAAGCTGGACCCGGACGAGATGCAGCCGAACCCGGTTCACATGGATCGTGGTTGGGTTGGACTGTCGCAGGGCGTTCACCAGCTGCGGGACCAACTGCTGATCGTGCTCGATGTTGACGCCGTCCTTGCCTTCGAGACGGAGCGTGAGGCTGCGTAAGCCTAGTTCGTCGAGCGCATATGCTTCAGTTTAAATAATCAGAATACAGGAAATTTGCCGTGAGCCTTGATCTATCCACCCCTGTTCTCATCGTTGACGACTACCAGACGATGCTGCGCATCATCCGCAACCTGCTGAAGCAGATCGGCTTCAACGACGTCGACGAGGCGAAGGACGGCTCGGAGGCCTTGGGCAAGCTCAAGGAGAAGAAGTACGGGCTGGTGATCTCCGACTGGAACATGGCGCCCATGACCGGCTTCGAGCTGCTGCAGCAGGTGCGTGCCGATGCGGAGCTGGGCAGCCTGCCCTTCATCATGATCACCGCCGAGGCCAAGACCGAGAACGTGGTTGCGGCCAAGCAGGCCGGCGTCAACAACTACATCGTCAAGCCCTTCAACGCCGATACCCTGCGCTCGAAGATCAGCGCTGTCTTTGGTGCGTGAGCGGAACGAGAGCGAGATCATGATCCATAGAAAAAGCTATCGTATTGAGGCAAATCTGGGCGTCCTTTCCCAGGACGAGGGGGTTCTTGCGCGTCATTCCGAAGTTATGGAGTTCCTGGCGGCCATCAAGGAGTCGATTGTTCCTGCAAAGGACATCTCCTCTTCTCTGCTGGAGGAGCACCGCCGTGACATGCAGGAGGCTCTTCGCCTCAAGGCAGAGCTCGATTCGATCTACCACGCGATTGAGCGCACGAAGAAAGAGATTGCCACGCTTCGATATGCCGGTGCTCAGGGAAAAGAGATCACTCGGGTTACGGATGAGCTTGGCGCCATCGTTACCGGAACGGAAACAGCGACCAATTCCATTCTGGCGGCAGCGGAAAGAATTGACGATCTCTCCAGCAATCTCTCGTCGAGACTGGCCGGAAGTGACCAGGATATCGCCCGTGAGATCCTCGATCACGTCATCAATATCTTCGAGGCCTGTAACTTCCAGGATATTACCGGCCAGCGCATCAGCAAGGTGGTCGGCGCGATGAAGTTTGTTGAAGAACGTGTTCACCACATGATGGAAATCTGGGGCGGCATGGAAAGCTTCAAGGATGTCGAGACCATCGAGGATCCAAAACGTCAGGGAGACAAGGCACTTCTGAATGGACCCGCTTTGTCCTACGACAACGGTGTAACGTCCCAGGACGACATTGACGCGCTGTTCAACTAATCTAAGCGAGCGGCAATGAGCTGTCGCGGCTTGAGTCCGGCCTTTGAAGGCCGGACTTACTTTTTCAGGCAGGCGTGGTTGCGCAGTAGAGCTAGACCAGCAAGTCCTGAACCTGCTGCGAGACAATGACGTTCATAAGCTTCCTCAAGCTCTCTTCCGTTACAGCGAGGACCACGCCGCCACAGATTTCTGTTGCACCGCTAAAACCATAGGTCAGTACATTGGCGGGCTTGAGCCCGCCGGTGCCGTTTGAAAGATAGCCCTGCATGGATCCAGCCCGGCCGGCAGATCCATTCTGAACTTTGAAACCGGTAAACTGCCCTGCAAAAGAATGAGGAATGACCCGCAGCCTGTCCCGCTTATGGAAGGCAAGGGCAAGATTGCTCTTGGCAAGAGCGACCGCAATATTGTCTTCGAAATGAAGGTAAGCTTCGAAGCTATTGGTGCTTTGCGACGATCGAAAGTGGTCGAAGATAGCGACAGCGTTCATATCATCCATGCACACAAAGATGCGTGAATGCCTGTAGCAAGGGCCATGCACGTTCGTACCTATCCGAACTGCATGAGCGTTGTCCAGGGAGCGTGTTGCTTCAAACCAACCAAAACCTGCGATCTGCTCGCGAGAGTTCGGGACAGCGACATTATGAGCGCGTGACGATAGCAGGTATTGACGCACAGGACCTGCTTCCACAAACCCTGACCCACCCGGATCCGTGATCCACCTTACTCCGCGAGTGGAGTAAACAAACGAGGTACACTCGTGGTGTCCGCTGTCGTGCTTTTGCTCGTTGATTGAGGCGCAGAGATAGCTCCAATCCGGCTTCTGCATGTAATTTCGGATAGTGATAAGACCAGTGTGATCTGATGCGTGGAGCCTTGGGCCCAAAGGGTAGGCTAGCTCTTCCGCGAGCGCTTGATCCGACAAATGGTGCCGTCCATATGCGGAGATGAGGCGCCGGAGCCAGGATGCGTGGTGGAGCTTACTCGGCGCATCTCCGAATGGAGCAAGCATGCCCGATGGGTCTGTTGCCGCGACAAGGGATTTCAGACTGTCCTTCAGGCGATCATCAAGAAGCTGCCGGAGGTCCTCAGCTTCAGGATGAATCTTAAGGTGCTGAGCCAAGATCATGCCAATTGAGATGAGTTCCAATCGGCAGTGTTGGGACTGCTCACTCGATGATCCGTCGGGGCCGAGAAGATGGTCGAAGCCGTTGCGAAGTTGCGCAAGGGCTAATGATTTCCAATACAAGGAAAGAGGGAATTTCGACAGGCCAGTCGAGACGCTCAGGAGGGCGCAGGCGACACGAACCTGCAGCATGGAATGCAGAAAGATGTTCTGGCTCAGAATCTCGGCAAGTGCGAAGCCATGCTGAATGACTTCCGCAGCGAGCATGCGCAGCTTTCCAACACGCTTGTTCTTGAGCGCGGCCGTGGCCGCGAGCAGCCGAAGCAGAACCTCTGTGCGTGTGGCAGCTGATGCAGGATAGGCGCTAAGTGGATCCTTAGGGCGACCCGGTGGATTGGCGTGGACCCAGGAGGCGGCCAAGTCCACGGCTCTGTTTAATCCGTTGGCTCCTTGGTCGCCAACAAGATCCAAGAGCCAGGACAGGGACTGGTATTCCAAGCGCCACGCGGGTGATTGATAAGGATCTTCGGTCCAGTCCAGCGCTGAAGGCAGGGGCCAAGCCGGAAAGCTAGCAAGAGTAAGCTGGTCTTCTAAAAGGGCTGTCAGCTGACCTTTTTGAACTGCTTGTAGCTTGTCTTGTACGGTCGGAGCTGCTGCCAGGGCTTGGTGATCGATCAAACCGTCAATAAGGCTGGTATCGTCCAACTTAGCTCTAGAGCTAGGGGCTGGAAGAAGCCGTTTGAAGACCTCGCCAACAACAGCAGAGGAGCCTGTTGTCTCTTCGGTGACGATGCTTTCAAGCAGAAGATCGTCGTCCAGTGATGTCTCGAGGGGTGTCACAAGACTGATCTGCGCCTCATCGCGCCAGACCTGAAAACCAAGATCCACCGTTTCTGCCTCACCCGGCGGCCTGAGCTCAAGTGTGAAGCGCCTCGTCTGCCGGTTGACTGGAATATCGATGTAGGCGCCTACGGCAGGCGAGGTCGGTAGATCGTCCTGCGACGCGACGATTTCTCCGTTCCTGTTGCGAAAGACGACACGTGCCAGGGCTCCCTCGGCGCTTCCACTTTGGTTGATCAACTGGCCACGGACAAAAAGTGTCTTGGCTGGAACAACGCCATAGGTCAGCCATGCTGGTTCCGTCTTCAGTCGAATCCAAGAGCGACGAGGATCATTCCTGGTTGGAGGAGGAGCCGCTCGGGCTAAGTCTGCTTGAACGTCTTCACCGGCAGGTTGGGCAACCTGCAGGAGCATTGGATTGATAATCGTAAACGGATGGGAGTTGCGCCAACTACGGACGTTAACCGAGATGTGCTTCGTTGGAGAAGGAATCAAAAAGGTGCAATAAACCCGTGCCGCATGCGTTTGGTCGCTGCTTGGGTCATGGTAATCAGGTCCAGCGATGTGGCAGTTGTGCGGGTCAATCTGAGCTCTGGTCAAGCCTGGAACATTGGCGAAGTCGATGCTCGACCCATCCTCGGTCAGGAAGTCGATACCAATGACCGCAAAATCATGCGCTGTTCGGCTTTTCTCTTCGGGGTGCCAGCAGACCTGAAAAGTCAGCTCACACCAGACATCCTGGGAAAGACTTCTAAAATCGAGAACGGCTCTCGACCAGCGGTTCTCGTTCGAGACAATGTACTGCCGGATGTCGCTCTCTTCCTGAGGAGATTCGTCGCCATAGTCTCGAGGCGTCGGAAGGATTTGTCTGACATCGGCCATCGAGGCACCAGAATTCCAGGTGTAAAATTATGGAGTGGGTTTTGCCTTTACGCCTGTGCTGAGCCACAGGCGTCGACAAGTCTTACTTTGCTTCCGGCACGTACGGGCATCAGTCAATTCGACCTTCGCCGTTTTTCTGCAACGCAGCAGCCTGAGCTTTGACGCTGTTTGCTGGCGGGCCTAATTCCCTGTTGCGACTTCCAGGAACAGGGCCATGCGGATCAGTTCGGAAAGGCTCTTCGCTTCCATCTTCGCCATGACGTTTGAACGATGAATCTCGACGGTCCGGATGCTGATGTTCAACTCGTGAGCGATCATCTTGTTGGCCTTGCCTGCAACCAAGCCGTCCAGCACCTGCCGCTCCCGCTGCGAGAGAGATTGCAGCCGCGCCTGGGTTCTGAGGAGCTCCTGGTTCCGGCGAACGCTCTTCTCGTCGCAGACCAGCGCAAAGCGGACCACCTCCAGGAAGCGGTCTTCCCGGAAAGGCTTTTCAAGAAAGTCGATAGCCCCCGTCTTCATGGCTTCCACGGCCAGCGGGATATCCGCATGGCCAGTCATGACGACAACAGGAACATTCAGCCCACGTGCGTTGAGGCGCCGAATAAACTCTAGGCCGTCGATACCGGGCATCCGCACGTCCGTGACGATGCAGCATTGTCCGGGGTCGCTGACCTCGTCGAGAAAGGCTTTAGCGGACTCATACAGGCGAACATTCAGGCCAGCGGACACCAGCAGGAAGGAGAGGGCCTTTCGCACTCCGACGTCATCATCCACCACATACACGATCGGCGTGTTCGACACTGGCCATGTCCTCCTTGTCGACAGTTCTCAGAGTAAAATGAAAGGTGGTGCCTTCACCAGGAATCGACTCGGCCCAGATCTTGCCGCCATGGGACTCCACGATCGTTCGGCTGATCGAGAGTCCCACGCCCATGCCGCTGCGCTTCGTGGTGGTAAATGGCTTGAAAAGGTTCTTCAAGACCTCCGGAGCAATCCCGGATCCGGTATCCTGGACGCTGACCTGCACCGTAAACTCGCTTGGTAGAGGCTTTGCCTTGATCACCAGTTCACGGCGGTCCGATTCCTGCATCGCCTCGATAGCGTTGCGGATCAGGTTGAGCAGAACCTGCTGGATCTGGACACGATTGACGAAGACCAGCGGATTGTCGGACGGAAAGTCGTACTCGACCTTCACGTCCTTTTCCTTTGCGCCCACAAGAGCCAAAGCGCTGGCCTCTTCCACAAGACGCTGAAGTCCCTCGATCTGGTGCTCGCTGCCTCCCCGGGCCACGAACTCCCGCAACTGCCGGATGACTTCTCCGGCGCGCAACGCTTCTTCGGCAGCCTCGTTCACAGCATGACGGACGAGAGAGATCTTGTCGCCTTCCACATCGCTCAGAATGAGGCCGCAGCCTTTCAGGTAGCTTGTGATGGCTGTCAGGGGTTGGTTGATCTCATGGGCCAGAGTCGATCCCATCTCTCCCAAAGCGGTGAAACGGGACATGTAGGCAAGTTCGGCTTGCAGTTCCTGCATCCGCGTTTCGGTGCGCTGGCGCTCCGTCAGATCACGAATGAAGGCGGTGAAGAAGCGCTCCCCATCCGATTCCATCTCACCGACCTGAACCTCCATCGGAAAGGTCGAGCCGTCCTTGCGCTGAGCAACCACCACGCGCCCGCTTCCGATGATCCGACGTTCTCCGGTCTCGCGATAACGGCGGATATAACCATCATGCTGCTCGCGGTAGGGCAGTGGCATCAGGAACTTGACGTTCGTGCCGATGACCTCCTCGGGCTGATAGCCGAACATGTTCACGGCTGTTGCGCTGAAGGATCGGATAATGCCGCTCTCATCAGCCACGACCATGGCGTCGGGAACAGTCTCGAGGATGGACCTGAGATGCGCCTCATTGGTTCGTAGGCGCTCTTCGCTCGACCGCAGGGCATTCTCGGCCAGCTTGCGCTCTGTTATGTCCTGAACCGTACCAATCTTGCGGATGGGCCGCCCATCATCATCGACCAAGGTGCGGCCAATGGCTGTAACCCAGCGCTCCTCCCCCGTATCGGCGCGGATGATCCGGAAGCTTCCGCTATAGGTCAGGTCGCTGTCGGGCTGGTCATCGTAGAAGGTCATTGCCATCCGACTGCGATCATCGGGGTGAACGCAATCAAGGATGACCTCGCGCGTGATGGTCACATCCGGTGCCAAGCCAAGGATCTGCCGCGCCTCGGGCATCCATTGGCGCCGGCCGGTGACAAGATCCTGATCCCAAATGCCGAGAGCCGTCGTCTCGATGGCTAGGCGCAACCTCTCTTCGCTGCTGCGCAGTCTCATCTCGGCTTGGCGCTGATCGTGGATGTCCGTGACGGTGCCGACCCATTCCTGAACTTGGCCTTCCTCATTCAGCAATGGAACGGCCCGAGCAAGCATCCAGCGGTATTTGCCATCGAGGCGGCGGACACGATACTCAAGCATCCCCGGCTCTTCTGCCCTGCGAATGCCTTCCCACTGGGTGAGAAGCTTGGCTCGGTCGTCCGGATGAACGGTGTTGAGGAATCCAAAGCCTGTATAGTTCTCATTGGACTGGCCGCTGAAGGTTTCCCACCCCCAGACCTTGGTGATTGCCCCATCTGTCGTCGCGCGCCAGACGATAGCGGAACCGGCCTCGATCAGGGCACGATACTGCTCTTCGCTGCGGCGCAGCCGTTCTGCGGCCAACTTCTGCTCATGAATGTCCGTGACGGTTCCTATCCATTCCTGAACCACTCCATCTGCATCGTGAAGAGGAACGGCTCTCGTCAGGACCCAGCGGTACTCGCCGTCAGGTGCAAGCACCCTGTACTCGTTGGTGCTCGCTTTCTCCGAAGCCAGCGTTTCCAACCAGGCTGCGGTCACGCGCTCTCGATCTTCAGGATGAACGGCATCCAGCCAAGCATAATCTCCGCCATTCTCCGGCAGTGTAGAGGAAGAGGTGCCCCAACTCAGCGACCCGTCAACGATCATCCCGCTGGCGTCTGCGCGCCAGACCATTGCGGAACTTGCTTCGATGAGAGCCCGGTAGCGCTCCTCCTGCGTTTTCAGAGCCGCTTCCGCAGCCATGAAGCGGCTAATGTCCCGAGCCGTCAGAACAAAGCTGCAATCCGCGCCTGCTACAGGGCTGATCGCATCAAGGGTTACACGGCACAGGATATGAATGCCGTCTTTCGTTCTGCAGCGTATCTGGTCGCCGGAATGTCCGGAACTGGCTGCCGTGTTGAGATCGTGAAGGGGCTTTTGGCGAAGCTGAGCCTCTGAGGAGTAGAGAAGAGAGAAGTGGCGGCTCAACACCTCATCTGATCGCCAACCGAAAATACGTTCAGCTCCGACATTCCACGATATAATATTTCCAGCGTGATCGAGGGTAATCAGGGCAAAGTCGGATACTGCGTCGAGGACGCGGGCAGGATCAGGGCTCGGGTGAACCGCAGGCCCACTCACGACGCCGATTAACGCAGATGTATGAGCCATAACTCCCCAACCCAAGAGCTGCGTTGCTTGCAGGTTTTTAACCTATTGGCAATTGGTCGCGCAAATTGGTAGTCCCGACAGGATCGTCCGTCATGGGACAGTGTTTCGACAACCGCGCTCTTCATGAGGATAGCTGGCCGAAAAGCAACTGATTCGGTTGCGACATGGTAGCGCTCAGAGGAGTCCTGCAACTTAGTTTCGTTTCAGCTGCGATGGAACAGAGTTGCGCGCAATCCATCGAAAATCAGCAGAGCATGTGCAAGTCGGAGTGACCCTCCGAAGACGTGGTCTGGCCATAGCCGACCCGCCAGTATTTGAAAAGGTAAGGTCAGCCTCGTGCAAGGTTGGAGGCTTAAATGCCTCTTTACCATGTTTGCTCGGAGATTCCTGTGACGGCACCTGTCTATCTGTTCGATTTGGCATCGCGACAGGCTCAGTGGCTTGCTGCTCGCCAGACGACGATTTCCGGCAATGTCGCCAATGCCAATACTCCCGGCTATCGCGCCCGGGATGTCGAGCCCTTTGCCGACGTCTTGGACAAGACGAAGCTGGTCATGGCAGCGACGAACAACGGACATATCGGGATTTCTCCCTCGCGCGCCGAAGCCACGAAGGTGAAGAAGTCCGAGAGCTGGGACACCGTCTACTCGAAAAACTCCGTAAGTCTTGAGCAGGAGCTCATCAAGGCAGGCGAGGTCAATCGCCAGCACACCCTGAACACCACCATCGTCAAGTCATTCCACAGAATGCTGCTGACCAGCGTGAGGACCCCGTCATGATCGATCCTTTGATTGCTTCCGGCAAACTGTCCAGCGCGGGCCTGGAGGCGCAGTCTGCGCGTCTGCGTGTCGTATCGGAGAACATCGCGAACGCGAACTCGACCGGTCGCACTCCGGGCTCCGATCCCTATGCCCGCAAGACCATCACCTTCCGCTCCGAGCTTGAACGGACGCTCGGTGCTGCTTCGGTGTCGGTAAAGGACGTCGGCCAAGACGAGGCGCCTTTCCCGGTCGAGTATGACCCCGGCAATCCGGCCGCCGACGAGAACGGCATGGTCAAGAAGCCGAACGTGAACATGCTGATCGAAATGGCCGACATGCGTGAGGCCAATCGATCCTATCAGGCCAACCTGCAGATGATGAAGCAGGCGAGAGCCATGATCTCCGCAACAATTGACCTCATGAGAGGCTGATATGATCAGTGCCGTATCCTCCATCTCCTCAATGATTGACAGCCCTGCGGCGGTCACGGCCGTTCCAGCGTTCGGCACGACGGCCCCACCGGCTGCAGGGGCCGTCGCCGGCGCCTCACCCGTGAGCTTCAGCGACATGATGGCTCAAGTAGCGACGTCAGCCGTCGACACCATGAAGGCAGGCGAGGCTGCATCGATTGCCGGCATCCAGGGGAAAGCCTCGGTGCAGCAGGTGGTTGAAGCCGTGATGTCCGCCGAGCAGACCCTTCAGACAGCGATTGCCATCCGCGACAAGGTGGTTGCGGCCTATCAGGAAATCGCCCGGATGGCGATCTAAGAGGATAAGACAATGAGAGCGCTTGCGATTGCTGCCACCGGAATGAATGCACAGCAGCTGAATGTCGAGGTGATCGCCAACAACATCTCGAACGTCAACACCACTGCCTTCAAGGCGGCACGGGCGGAGTTCACGGACCTTCTGTATCAGACCGAGCGTTCGCAGGCTGTTCCGAACCAAGCGGGCTCCAGTCCTGTTCCTGAAGGAGCCATCTTGGGTCTCGGCGTGAAGACGGCTGCCATCCGCAATCTCCACCGGCAGGGCTCCCTGACAAACACCGCAAACCAATTCGACCTTGCTCTCAACGGTCGCGGATGGTTCCAGGTGAATGCACCGAGCGGTGAGATCGTCTACACCCGTGCGGGATCTTTCAATAAGAATGGCGATGGACAACTCGTTACCCTCGACGGTTATACCCTCAATCCGCCCATCATCGTTCCGCCCAACACGCTTGACGTGACGATCAACGAATCCGGCGAGATCTTCGCGAAGATCGCCGGGGAGGCTCAGCCTCAGAACCTCGGCCAGCTGACTCTTGCGAACTTTGCCAACGATGCGGGCCTGGAACCTATGGGCGGCAACTACTATCGTGAGACCCTGGCTTCGGGCGCTCCTGCCGTGGGCATCCCGTCCGATCCCGGCTACGGAAAGATCCACCAGGGATATCTCGAAGCCTCGAACGTGGATCCTATCAAGGAAATCACGAATCTGATTTCGGCCCAGCGCGCTTTCGAGATGAACTCCAAGGTCATCCAGGCTGCAGACGACATGGCCGGTACCGTCTCAAAGGGCATCCGCTAAAGGCGGTATCCGGGTGATCTCATCATGAAGCATTTCGTCCAGCTCGCTCTCGCCGCAACCATCGTCAGCATCGTGACGATGCATGGTGCGTTTGCCGAGGATCGTATCCTTCCGGTTCCAGCTGTGACCATCTATGCGGGTGATACGATCCAGGAGTCGATGCTCAAGGACCGAGCTTTCCCGGAGAACTACCGCTACCGGACAGCAGTTGTTGAATCCCCACGCGTTCTGGCCGGAAAGATGGCGCGCCGGACCCTCCTCCCAGGCGAACCGATCCCTATGAACGCGGTTGACGATCCCAAACTCGTCACCCGAGGCGTTCAGGCTCAGATCGTGTTTGAGGAAGGCGGGCTCTCGATCATGGGGATCGGCATTCCTCTGCAGTCCGGCACCATGGGTGAGACGATCCAGGTGAAGAACGCTGACAGCGGGCGCATCATCACGGGGCGCGTTCAGGCCGACGGCCGTATACGGATTGGAGTCTATTGATGCTTCGCGTCATTCTCTTTCTCGTGGCCGCTCTATTTGCCGTGCAGGCTCAGGCTGCCACCCGCATCAAAGATGTGGCGGCGGTTCAGGGCGTCAGGGACAATCAGCTGATCGGCTATGGCCTCGTGATGGGCCTGCAGGGCACCGGCGATACCCTCCGCAACTCGCAGTTCACCGAGCAATCGCTGCAATCCATGCTCGACCGGATGGGCGTGAACGTTCGTGACATCAACCTGCGCACCCGCAATGTCGCAGCGGTCATCATCACGGCCGACCTGCCTCCCTTCGTCGGCACCGGATCGCGCATCGACGTGACCGTCACGTCCATGGGCGATGCGACGTCGCTGAAAGGCGGCACCCTCATGCTGACTGCCCTGCAGGGCGGCGATGGCCAAGTCTATGCGGTTGCTCAAGGGGCGATCGTGGTATCCGGGTTCTCCGCACAGGGCCAGGCTGAGACCCTGACCTCCGGCGTCGCGACGGCCGGCCGTATTCCAAACGGTGCGCTGATCGAGCGTGAAGTCCAGGGAGGTTTCGATGCCGTCGGAGGGCTCGCCTTCGAGCTCAAGAACCCCGATTATAAAACCGCGACCCTGATTACCGACGCGATCAACCAATATGCCCAGCAGCGTTTCGGCGTGCGCGTGGCGTCTCCCCGCGACTTCCGCACGGTGGTTCTGCAGAAGCCGAAGAACATTGCAGCGACGCGCTTCATTGCCGAACTCGGTGATCTTGAGATCAGGCCCGATACGCCTGCCCGTATCGTCATCGATCAGCGGACCGGCACAGTTGTTATCGGCAAGAACGTGCAGATCTCGACCGTGGCCATCACCCACGGGGCTCTCACGATCCGCGTGACGGAGACGCCCGAAGTCTCGCAGCCAGATCCATTTTCCATGGGCCAGACTGTGGTGGTGCCGCGCACGCAAATCACGGCCGCAGAGGAGCGCGTGCCCCTTGCAATCGTCCGGGGTTCGGATCTGCAAACGCTCGTCAAGGGCCTGAACCAGATGGGCCTCAAACCGTCTGATGTCATCGCGATCCTCCAGGCAGTCAAGACGGCCGGAGCCCTTCAAGCGGAGTTGGTGATCCAATGATCTCTCGCATGATGTGTCAGATAGTGCGGCGGATGGCAGCCTGTAGCTTGGTTCTGGGAGCCATGGCTTCTGGCGGTGCTCAGGGGTTGGAAGCAAATGCGCCCGCCAAGAACAGCCAGTATTGCACCAACATCGCCGATGCAGCCTCCGATGCGCGCTTTGCGCTGCAGAAACAGGCCCTTGCCGATATGGAGAAGGAAATCGAAGGCCGAATCAAGGTCCTGGAGGCGAAGCGCGCCGAGTATGAGGAATGGCTCAAGCGCCGCAACGAAGTCCTGGAGAAGGCGGATGAGACGATCGTCACGATCTACTCGCGGATGCGTCCGGACGCGGCGGCCCTCCAGCTCATGAACATGGACGAGGAGATCGCGGCTGCCGTCATCGCCAAGCTCAATCCACGGGCCGCAAGCGCGGTTCTGAATGAGATGGAGCCGGCCCGGGCCGCTCAGCTGGCCAATGTCATTACCGACGCCCCCAAGCGCGAAAAGAACCCCGTGAGGCAAAATTGAAGCATCTTATCGCCATTCTTGGTCTGTGTTTCCTCGCTGCCTGCGCAACAAGGCCCGAGGAAATAGGGCGCGAGCCGGGCATGACGCCTGTGGGCTCAGGTGTCGCTGTCGACCGCGAACCGCTCCCGCACCTGTTCAAAGGCAGCGGCCCGGCGGCTGCGAACTCCACCTGGAGCAATGCTAGTGCCGATCTCTTCACCAGCCCACGGGCCCGGCAGGTAGGCGACATCGTGACGGTGAACATCCAGATCGACGACAAGGCGGAATTCGAGAACGCCAGCGACCGATCGCGGCGTTCCTCGGTGAGCGCCGGCCTCGATTATGCACTCTCGTTTGAGGGCTGGGATGCAGATGGCACCGCGGATGCCGGCATCAACTCCTCATCCAATTCTAAAGGGCAGGGGACCATCGACCGCTCGGAGAAACTGCGCCTGTCAGTCGCCGCGGTTGTCAATGAAGTCCTGCCGAACGGCAACGTCGTGATCAGCGGCTCGCAAGAAGTGCGTGTCAACTACGAGCTCCGCGTGCTCAACATCGCTGGCATCGTTCGGCCTCGCGACATTTCGCCGAAGAACACCATCAGCTATGACAAAATCGCCGAGGCCAGAGTCTCTTATGGTGGTCGCGGGCGTCTCATGGAAGTCCAGCAGCCTGCCTATGGGCAGCAGTTGTTTGATGCCGTGACACCCTTCTAGGCGGCATAAGAGGATCAGAAAGATGGCCAAGGCACTGGCACTTCCGGCACCAGCCGACAGCGCACCGGCCCGCGAGGGATCGTTGAGGTGGCTCCTGACGCTCGGCCTCCTGACCCTGCTCTCCGCAGCGATCGGGGGCGGGTTCGGCCTCGTGATGGTCTCCGGCATCGAAAAGCGGGTTGAGGAGAAGTATAAGGCCCAGCCCGAGAAGACGGAGGTTGCGAGTCCTTATGCAGGCAACATCGGGATCAAGAAACTCGCTCCGGTCGTCACGAATCTCGCCGCCTCGGCCGAAGATTGGGTGAGAGTGGAAGCTTCCATCGTCTACAAGATGAGCGAAGAGCAGAACCCCGACGTGATGGCCGGCGAGATCCGGCAGGACATCCTGGCCTATCTCCGTACCCTGTCGCTGGCGCAGATCCAGGGGCCGAGCGGCCTTCTGCACCTCAGAGAAGACCTCAACGAGCGCGTCAAATTGCGCTCGAAAGGCGTCATTCAGGAGCTTGTTCTCGAAACCCTTATCGTTCAGTAGGTCAAACGCAGTCTGAGTTTTCAAGCCGCCTGTTCATTGTCCCGAAAGATCATTGCCATGCCTCTCCGTCTGATCCTTGCCGGCGCATTCATCCTGCTGGCGTCTGGCGCCAATGCCCAGCTGGCGGATCTCCAGGCTCTGCTGCCTTCAGGGGAAGGTGCGATCAGCGGGCGCATGATTCAGCTTGTCGTCCTCCTGACGGTGCTATCGCTCGCGCCGGGGCTTCTGATCATGGTGACGAGCTTCACCCGATTCGTGGTGGCCTTCTCGTTCCTGCGCTCGGGACTTGGCCTTCAGAGCACCCCGGCCAATATCTTCCTGATCAGCCTGTCCCTGTTCATGACCTTCTTTGTCATGGGGCCGACCTTCGACAAAGCGTGGAATGAGGGTGTGCGGCCGCTGACGGAGAATCGCATCTCCGAGACCGAGGCCTTCACCAAGACGACGGAGCCTTTCCGGGACTTCATGCTGACGCATGTGAGGCCGAAGGACCTTCAGATGTTCAGCGATCTGGCAGCGGTCAACTACCCGAAGCCCCAGGAGGGCGAGAAGATCGACCTGCGGATCCTGATTCCGGCCTTCATGATCTCCGAACTGAGGCGCGGATTCGAGATCGGCTTTCTCATCGCCCTGCCGTTCCTCGTGATCGATATGATCGTTGCCACCCTGGTGATGTCCATGGGTATGATGATGATGCCACCGACCGTTCTCGCCCTGCCGTTCAAGATCCTCTTCTTTGTCCTGATCGACGGCTGGAACATCCTCGTGAGCGGTCTGGTCCGCTCCTATTTCTGATTTGTCTTCGAAGCTCTAAATCCCACAGCGATGATTTGATCGATATCTGAGGGGCAGCAACCTTCGCACAAGGTTGGCGACGCAAAAGTAGTCTCGATAACTTTTACCAGTACCGAGATTCTTCATGCCTGGTCGTCAACAAGCCGAAAGACTCTGGAGTAGTTTGCTGCTGCTGGGTCCCCGTCGCCTGGCTGCCTTGGCCGCCATCGGCCTTGCCGTCTTCCTGTCCGTTGGTATCGGGGCCTATTACCTCAGTCGCCCGGCTCAGGAGACCTTGTACACCGGCTTGGATCGCGAAGATGTCGGCCGGATGGGCGCCGTTCTCAAGGACGCCAGCATCCCCTTCGATGTGAGCGCCGACGGAACGGCTCTTCTGGTCAGCTATGGCAATACGGCCTCGGCTAGGATGCTTCTGGCTGAGAAGGGGCTCCCGCACAGCACGAAGTCCGGCTACGAACTTTTCAACGATCTTGGCTCTCTTGGCCTGACCTCCTTCATGCAGGAGGTCACGAAGGTTCGTGCTCTCGAAGGCGAGCTGGCGCGTACCATCCAGGGCATGAAGGGAATCAAGGCCGCCCGCGTCCACATCGTTCTTCCGGACCGTGGCTCCTTCCGTCGTGAGCAGCAGGCGCCCTCCGCCTCGGTGGTCATCCGCACCTCGCCGGCCGATGACGCATCATCGGCCCAGGCGATCCGGCACCTCGTGGCTGCTGCCATCCCAGGCATGGCGGTGGACAAGGTGACTGTCATGAACACCGACGGCACTCTTCTGATGTCCGGGGATGACGCTGCCAATGCCACGACGGGCAAGATGGCCCGCCTTGAAAAGACGGTGGGTCTGGAGATCCAGGACAATGTCCGCCGCACTCTGGCACCCTATCTCGGCACCGGTAATTTCGAGATCAGCGTGGCCGCGCGCCTGAGCACGGACAAGGTCAACACCAGCGAGACGATCTTCAATCCTGAATCGAAGGTCGAGCGCTCGGTGCGCACGGTCAAGGAAACCGAAGTCGCGCAGAACAGGAGCGGCCAGAAGCCGACAACCGTTCAGCAGAATCTGCCGGACGAGAGCGTCCGTGCCGAATCGGGTGACAGCTCGAGCGAGGACAACCAGCGCCGCGAGGAACTGACCAATTACGAAATCTCGTCGAAGACGATCCAGACCATCAGCGACGGCTATCAGATCAAGAACCTCTCGGTTGCTGTGCTGGTGAACAGGTCCCGGATTGCCTCTCTGCTGGGTGAGAATGCCACGCCTGCAGAGATGGATGCCAAGATCACGGAGATCGAGCAACTGGTTTCATCGGCTACGGGCTTCAGCAAGACACGAGGCGACCAGATCAAGGTCGCGGCTGTGAGCTTCGTCGACGATGGCGGTATGCTTCAGCCGGTGCCGGGCCCGTCCCTGACCGAGATCCTGATGCGCCAGTTCGGCACGGTGGTGAATGCCCTTACCATCCTGGCCCTGTGCGCGATGATGATCTGGTTTGGCCTGCGTCCTGCCGTCAGAATGCTGATGGCGCGCCACCAGGCCGAGCTTGAGCTCCAGCGCGAGCAGGCAGCGGCTCTGGCTGCCGCCGAGGCCGAGGAGGCTGAGAATGAGAATGGACGGCAGGCGCTGCAGGCCACTCTTGATCGGGAGGAGCAGAACCTCATTGAGATGCCCCGTACGCCGCAGCGCAAGCTGGAGCAGATCATTGAGCTCAGCGAAGAGCATGCTGCCGCTGTCCTGAAGCAGTGGCTCGGGCGGGAGGCCGCGTGATGGCAGGAGCAATCGCCAGCCTGCTGGAGGATTTCTCGCCCGCTCCCCGGAGCGAGCCCGTCGGGATTGGTGTCCTGCGTGCCGTCAAGGCCTCAGCCGAACCCGACCCTGTGCCGCCGCCACCGGCAGTGGATCGACAGGCCGAACTCATCAAAGCCGTCGAAGCGAAGGTGAGAGCTGAGGAAAGGGATGCTGCTCGGCGGCAGCTTGACGAGGCGGTGGCAGCCGAGAAGGCCCGCTGCGAGGAAGAGCTTGCGTCACAGCGCGTGATCTGGGTGGAGCAGCAGGCAAGCCAGCTCTCGGCAATGATCGTGGAGGGCATCGGCCGGATGGAAGACATGCTCTCGGAGAGAGTTGCGAACATCATGAGGCCGTTCGTTTCGGAAGCCTTCCGGCAGCAGAGCATCGTCGAGTTCAAGGAGGCTCTCGCAACGCTTCTCCTCGGCGAAGAGACAGGGCCGATGAAGATTGCCGGACCCGAGGACCTCTTGCTGGTTCTGAAGGAGAACCTTGGGCCTCACGGAGGCGCCATAGAGTTCCTTCCAGGCGACCATGTCGAGGTGAGCGTCACCACCCGCGACACAACCGTGCAAACCCAGTTGCAGGCTTGGTCTGATCGGCTGGAGCAGGTTCTGAAAGCTGATTCATGATGTCGAAATCGGATAAGCAGGAAATCGTCATCGTCCGGAGAGGCGACGACGGTGAGGATGTCGTGAAGGGCGGTGCGTGGAAAATCGCGCACGCCGACTTCATGACCGCCATGATGGCATTCTTCCTCGTCATGTGGCTCATCAGCCTGACCGATGAAGAAACACGCAGCGGCGTGGCCAATTACTTCAACCCGGTGCAGCTCGCCGAATCGACCCCGAACAAGAAGGGGCTCGACGATCCGCAGAACGTGCCTCCTGACAACGAGACCGACAATACGAAGGACGGCAAGGAGAAGGGTAGCGGCGAGGGAACGGGCGGAAAGTCCCACCAGCTGCAGAAGCCCCGATTCAAGGAAGGGGCTCTGTTCCAGGATCCGTATGCCGTGCTTGCCCGAATCGCGGACGAAATCGAGGCAACGCCGCACGACACCCTTGGCGCCGACGTCACGCCCGGTGAAAGCGACGTACCTGGTCTGAAAGCCGGCGAGGCTTTCCGCGATCCGTTCGACCCGCTCTATTGGCAGGTGGCACCCGTCGAGGAGATGAAGACGGACACCCCATTGAAGCCGGGCACGGCGCCGTCTGCACCGTCCAAAGCTGTCATGGATGCAATTGCCTCCTTGAGCGAAAAGCCGCAGGTAGGCCCCAAGCCGCAGCCGCAGCCGCAGTCGCAACCGCAGGCACATTCAGCAGGCAGCCAGGCCGCTACGCCCGGATCCTCGGCAGAACAGAGTGCCGCAGAGGCGAATGCCGCTGATCAAAAGGCCGCGGAGCTGAAGCGGGAGATCCTCAAAGCCGTTCAGCCGGCAAAGGATGTTACACCCCAGCCGCATATCGAGGTCCGCCGCACCGGTGCGGGCACCCTGATCAGCCTCACGGATGATTTTGATTTCACGATGTTCGCAGTCGGTTCCGCGGAGCCGCACGCCAAGGTCGTACGCGCCATGGCCGAGATCGCCAAGATCCTCCAGGCCCGACCGGGCAAGATCGTGATCCGTGGTCACACCGATGCCCGACCCTTTAAGTCGGCCAATTACGACAACTGGCGCCTGTCCCATGCCAGAGCTCAGATGGCTCTGTACATGCTCGTGCGCGGAGGCTTGGACGAAAAAAGGATCGTGCGCGTCGAGGGGCATGCGGATCGGGAGCCTAAGATCCTGTCCGATCCGAATGCCGATCAGAACCGGCGTGTCGAGATTCTTCTGCAGGAGTAATGACGGTGAAGGTGCGCCTGCTCGCTGCTCTCGGACTGACTTTGTTGTTCATTGCGGATACAGCCGCCAATGAGAGCAGCCACCCTGCCAATGCTGCGGCTGGCCATGCCGTCGAGCAGGAGGCTCGACCGTTGCCGACTCCCAGTCCTCTGCAAATGGTGCGCACGCTGCACCTGATGCAGGATCAAATCGCAACGGGCTCGACGGAGGCTCATATCGGACAGCGAGGCCTGCTGGGTGTCCTGGACATGCGGTTCATGGAGCTCGCACCGGAGGCTTGGCAGAATGGCAAGAACGTTCATGCCGCCGTGTCCTTCGTTCTGAGCGGAGGTAATCCTGGTCTCTTGAGGAAGCTGCTGGATCTGGGATCGTCCGTGGTCACTGAGAATGACAGGCCCCTTGTCGAGGGTGCTCTTGCCTATGTGGAGGGTCGGGAGGAGGCCGCCTACAACGCCCTGGTATCCCTCGATCCGCGCACCTTTCCCCCGACCATGAGTGCGCAGCTGTCACTGGTCCAGTCAGCGCTCGTGGTCAGGAAGGACCCGGCGAAATCCGATGAGCTCCTCGACTTCGTGCGCCTCCAGGCTCCTGGCACGCTTCTGGAGGAGGCTGCGCTGCGCCGACAGGTTTTCGTTGCGAGCCAAACCGGGCATGTCGAAAAGTTTCAATCCCTTGCAACCGATTATCTGAGACGCTTCCGCCACTCGGTCTATGCCGGCAACTTCCGGCAGCGTCTGGCTTCGGCGACGACACGCATCGATTTCGGTCAGGATAAGTCCCGCTTCGAAGGCTTTGTCACAATGATGCAGGAGCTGGAGCCGGAAGCCAGGCGGGACCTTTACCTTCTTGCCGCTCGCGCGTCTGTCGAGCAGGGGTTCACGAAATCGGCTCGCCTGCTGTCGGAAGAAGCGCAGAAGCTGGTGGAGGGTGACCCTGCGAGTGCCTCGCGCGCAAAGCTCTATCGCGCGGCCTCGATGATTACGTCGCCAGAGACCATCAAAGCCGCTGCCGAGGATCTCCGTCAGATCGACCGGTCCCTTCTCGCTACCAGTGACGTGGCTTTGCTGGATTCGGCCATCGCAATGGCAGGTCACATCCAGACGATGCCGGGCACACCGGGTGTCTTGGCTGAGACGCCAAAACCTTTGCTCACGAAAGCCGCCGCCGAGAAGACCGTGGACACAAGCACGCAAGCGCAAGGGCTGGAACAGCTTCAGGCTTTATCCAAAGCTCGTGACGCCTTGAACCGCGTCGACAGGTTAATCAAAAATCAGGCGTCCGTAACGCAATGAACCGTCTCGATCTCATGCCTCAGACACCGTCCCGTGTTGCAGACGCGACGCAGACATCGCGCGGTCCTTCCTCCGCCGTCGATGCTCAGCAGGGCGGTAAGAGCTCCGGGAGCGGGATGCCGGGGTTCGACACGCTGCTCGAAGGCTTCTCGCGGGAGCAAAGCCGGGAGGGCATGGATCTCCTTCAGGATGACGCTCTGTTGAGCCTGACGGAGCAGACAACGGAATCATCGGTGATCGATACAACGGCATTGCAGGCTCTTCTCTCTGCTACTTCGCCGGATTCATCCACGACCGCCGCAGCCGTTCCTCCCGCGGGAAGTCAAGCCTATTCGGTTCTGGAGAGCCTTCTGCCTCGAATTCTGTCGCAGAGTGGGGCAAGTGGCCAGTCCGAACCTGAAATGAGCAACACTGAGCCTTCGATGCTGCCGCTGCTCACCTCTGACGCAACTGCTGACAGCATCCTGAGCCCTGCTCTCGGGCCGAAGCTATCGGTCTCCGTTCAGAATCAGGAGACCCACTTCCGACCTGTTGTCGAAGGTTTCGAAACAGCACTTCAGGAGGCGTCGTCGACTGAAGCAGCCGATCTGTCGAGCGAAGTTCTCCCCAATGCTTTCGGGGTCAAGAAGGCCACAGAAGTTGCAGCGAAGCAGCCTCATTCCAATTTGCAGCAACGATTGGACGATGAGCCGGTCATTCCTGATGCTGAGGTGGCTCGCTTCCGTGAGCGAGACAAGGAGCATGGCTTCGACAGAGTTGCCCTCAACCGCATGGCTGAGCGCGCTGAGGTGCAGAAGCAGGCTGCCCCCGGCCTCCAGAAGGCAGAGGGCGGTTCACTGCCGGCCGGAACGCTCCACCAGATGGCCAGAGCGATCCTGGATGATGTCTCGGAAGTGTCTGGCGTTCACCAGCCGGCCCTCCAGGGTGATGGCGTGCACCGTGTTGCCGTGGCGCGCGCCTCAGGGGGAGTTCTGAGGGTTCTCAGCCTGCAGCTCAATCCAGTGGAACTAGGGCTTGTCACCATCAAGATGCGCCTCTCCGGCGACAGCTTGGAGATGGAGCTTCAGGTCGAGAAACAGGAAACGGCTGATCTCCTCAGAAACGATGCCGAGAAACTCTCCAGTCTGCTGAGAACCTCCGGTTACCGGCCAGACGTGATCACCATCCAGACTGCTGAATCCACCAGCCATGACCGAAATTCATTCGAACGCATGCAGCAAGGGTCGCAAGGCCAGAGTTTCCAAGGCAATGCAGACGGCCAGAATCAGTCTTCCAAGCATCATGACCCGTATGGACGGGGCGAGGCGGAATCCCGCAATGAGCCGAAGCAGAATCGGCCTATTGATGGCAGCAGCACTGGCGGGATCTACCTCTAGCGCCATTCACGTGACCTCCGCCGTCGCTCAGCCCCAGTCCGGGTTGTGCGAGCGGGAGATGATGCGGGCCTCTGCTTTGTATGGCGTTCCGCTGGGCATGCTCTACTCCGTGGGTCTCACGGAGACCGGCAACCGCGGAAGCTTGCAGCCCTATGCCATGAATGTCGAGGGCAAGGCAGTCTTCTCGAACAGCGCGGTCGAAGCGATCCAGAAATTCGAGCAGGCGAGCCGGTCCGGAGCAAGGCTCATCGACATGGGTTGCATGCAGATCAATCATCTGTATCACCGTGAGAAGTTCCCCTCGCTGGAGAGCATGCTGAATCCGCGCATGAACGTGGAATATGCCGCGCGCTTTCTCAAGGAGTTGAAGGGGCGCCATGACACGTGGACGATGGCGGTCGCGCGCTATCACGCCGGTCCCAACAACGATCCGGCGCAGAAGCGCTATGTCTGCCGGGTGATCACCAACATGGTCGCATCGGGCTTCGGCGCCTGGACCCCGGGGGCGCGCTCATTCTGCGCAGATGCCCCCGGCCTCAAGCCCGGGCAAACTGCCTCTGCAGATTAAGGGACTTCACGGTATGAGACTTGTGGTGGGACGCCATGTTCTAGCGCGTCATCGTCAGTTCAGCCTCAGAATCGTTCAGCCTGCCCGACAAAGCCGCTTCGGCGCCTGACAGCCGGGCGACTACCTGTCCTCGGGAGAACAGGATGACCTGATTGTCGCGAATGCTCCATCCGTTGACCGTCTTCAGAGAGTTGCTGGAGCAGCCTTGTGCTGATGCCTTGTAAAGATCGAGCGACGGGACGCTCGAGAGCTGGATGCGGCACGAGGCCGAGCCGACGCTGGCTTTCCACATCCCAGCATAGGACGATGGGCGTTGAGGTGGCGTGAAGACCCCTGGAGCACTGGCCTGGACATCGGCGCCGGTTTCGCGCTGCGAGGAGGCGAGCTGCTGAGGAGCGGGTGCGGACAGGGGCACTGGGCCTGAGCCGGAATCAAGCGCGGGTTGATCGAGAAGAGGCCTAGGAGGCAGTTCCGGTTCCAGATGGAACTCATAGCCTTTGCGGATGGCATGCGAAGGCGTTTCCACGACAGGAAGATGCTCATAAACCGGCTGAGCGGCAACCGCGTATGCGGCGACAGCCGGCTTCCCGCCCCAAGGCCCGGAGTATGCAGGGTAGCTCCTTGGAGCGGAGGTGTGTCCCCATGGACCCTGGCGATAGGGACCTTCTGTCGAGTTGCAGGCCGAGACCATGCCTGCAACCACGAACATGGAAACCTTGCAAACCGATTTGCGATTCATGACAGTAAGCCGACAGCGCTCAGCCATCAGTGCCGCGCAGTTCCGGCGAGGCAGTATGGCGGCTGGTAACGAGGAGGAAGAGGCCTCAAGCGGGCAGAGGAGACCATGCGCGCGAATGAGGATAGATTGAACTCGGACCGTTTGAAGGCCGGATCGAGGAGGACCCTGCTGATCTTCACCCCGATGTAATAGTCACCGAAAATGAGCTGGAAGAAGACAGTCACTGCGTCGTGCACGAACTCCATGTCGAGAACGACGCAGGAGTGATCATCCCGGCCCGTGCTGACATGGGCGACATGGCCGTATGACAGCGTCTCACCCTTGAAGAACAACTCGGCGGATGAGGTCATCATCTCGTCCATGTTCCCGTGGAGCTGATTGTCAGCGTAGAACTTGATGATATCGGCATCCGCAAGACAGAAATCGGCAATGACATCCTTGATATTACAAGCGAGTACCTCTTCGAAAGCATGAATATCCAGATGCTCGCTTGAGGAAGCCACCATGTCTACGGAGCGAAGGCTTCTCATTTCGACCTCGTGAGAATGTAGAACAGGATCTGTGCGACAGCTTTGTAGAAGTCAGGCGGAATCATTCGATCCACTTCAACATGATTGTACATGGATCTTGCCAGAGGCTTGTCTTCGATGACGGGGACGCCGTTCTTCTCTGCGATCTCGCGAATCTTGAGCGCGATCAGGTCCTGCCCCTTGGCAACGACGATCGGTGCGCTCGCTTCACTGCGCTCGTAGCGCAGGGCGATTGCGTAGTGGGTCGGATTCGCGATGACGAAAGTGGCCTTTGGCACGGCAGCCAGCATCCGCTTGCGGCTTCGATCCTGGGCCAGGGAGCGCATCCGCGCCTTGACCATGGGATCGCCTTCCATCTGCTTATATTCCTCCTTCACCTCCTGCTTGGTCATCTTCAGGTCGCTGCGCCATTTGAACCGGGCCCAGAGCAGGTCAGCGGCGACGAGAACGATCGTGGCGATCGCAATGGCGGAGACGAGGCGCATCGCCATGGTCAACATCAGTTCCGGAAGAAGGGACGGATCACTGAACATGGCATTCAAGACCTTATATTGCTCCGATCTCAGGAGCAGGATGCTGACCAGTGTCATCGTTCCGAACTTGAACAATGACTTTAAGAATTCCACGAGACCCTGCCGGCCGAAGATGCGCTTCCAGCCGCCCATGGGAGAGATTCTGTTCCATTGCGGCCTGATTCTCTCCGTCACCATGGACGGCATGTTCTGCAGGATCGAGGCCGAGAGGCTGCAGGCAGCCAGGATGACGATGACAGGGATCAGGCATTGTCCAACCTCGAGGGCAACAGCCTGGATCAGGGACGCCGCGTCAGCCCCCGTCTCCAGGCGGAAATCTTGCGGCCGGTTGATGAAAAGCGACAGTTTCTCCGTCAGCGTCTTGGTGTTGCTGCGGACTGCAAAAGCCAGACCGATGAGGATGCCCAGGATCGAGGCGAAGAGGGGAGCCTCCCTGGAGAAGGGGATGTTTCCCTTCTCCACAGCATCGCGAACCTTCTTATCGGAAGGTGCTTCTGTCTTGCTGTCCTTGTCATCCGTATCAGACATGGGCTGAAGCCGGTCGGTTAGAAGTAGGCTTCATCCTCGGTCTCTGAATTGATGACGATCTCTCCGCGACCGGCCATTTCGAGTGCAAGGTCCGTGATGGTCCGACGGGCTTCGGCGATATCGCGGTGCGAGGAGGGTTCCTTACTGTTCAGCTCGTGCTCGATCATGCGGCGGACACGCGAAGAGAGAGCCGACAGGACAACCTTGCGGAATTCGTCGTTCGTGCCCTTGAGCGCGAGGACGACGCGATCCGGCGGAACCTGGTCGAACAGGGTCGTGCGATCCTTCGGCGTAAGCTTGACGATATCGTCGAACGTGAAGAGGAGGCCCCGCAGGATCTCGGCCGATTTCGGACGGACGGTCGAGAGGTTGGTCAGGACGTCTTCCATGTGATCGCGTTCCATCTTGTTGATGATGTCGGCGATCTTGGCGTGGGTGTCCGCACCGGCGTTCTTCGAGAAGTTCGCCATGAAGTCCTCATGGAGCGTCTTCTCAATATTCTTCATGGTCTCGTCCACGATCGGCTTCATGCTGAGCATGCGACGCATGAGGTTGTTCCGAAGCGGCTGAGGCAGCTGGGCCATCACCTTTGCGGCGCAGGAGGGCTTGACCTTGGAGAGGATCAGGGCCGCCGTCTGCGGGTGCTCCTTCATGAGATAGGACGCGATGGCGCTTTCCGACACCGTCGAGATCCGCTCCCAGATACTCCTGTTGGCGTTCCCGACCACCTCGCTCATGATGCTGGCGATCTGTTCCGGGCTTAAGATTCCGGTCAGCAGCTTCTCGATGTGGGAGGCGCCGCCGATGAGGTCCGCTCCGTCCGTGAAGTTGGAGGCGAACTCCTCCACCAGCTGCTCGATCTGCGTGGGCGAGACAGGGCCCAGTGCCGCGGCCGATTTCGTGACGAGGCGGATCTCATCCTCGCTGAAATGCTTGAGGACCCTACTGGCAGCAGGTTTCCCCATTGCAAAAAGCAGCGTTGCAACACGCTCAGGGCCCTTCAGGACCTTAGAGCCATTCGCCTTCATGGGAACTGGTGCGACCATGCGGAAACGCCACTTCAGCCGTTAAAATCGTTGCTCGGGGGGCCGACGATCTCGGTGAGCGAGATCCCGAAACGGGAGTTGTCGTCTTCGACGACCACCACTTCGCCACGGGCGATGATTCGGCCGTTGACGACAACATCGACAGGTTCACCCACGCGGTGATCGAGAGGAACGATGGCACCCCTGCCGAGCTTCATCAGATTGGCGACAGGCATGGTTGCGGATCCGAGAACCACCTGGATCGTGACCGGAATACGTAGGATGGAGTCAAGATTCCTGCCACCGAGCTTGTCGTCCTGCGAGGAGATGGCGCTCTCCTGCTGCCAGATGGCTTTGTCCTGGGGCTTGCTGTCGAAGGGATTTGTCATGGCATTTGACCTTACGAATTAAGAGAGTTGGAGCGTGACTGGTTGTGCCGGCTTGCCTCTCGCGTGAGGGTCTCCAGCTGCGCCGCGACCGCCTTGGCTTCCTCGATGCGCGCACCGAGCATGGCGAGCGTCTCCTTGCCCTCAGCCCCGAAGCTCATGACGGCCGTCTGTGCGCCCTTGAGAGCGTCCCCGGTCCTGTCGAAGATCTGCTGATACTCGGCATGGTACCGATCAAGCTTCTTGAGCTTCACATACATGACCGCAACCATGATGCTGGTCGTCACGAGAGCCAAGAAGAGGATGATGTTAGCGAGGGAGGACATCGTCGAGGAATTCCTTTTCTTGATCGATGTGTTCGTCGACCTTAAGGACATAGGTGCCGTCGGACTGGCCGATATTGCACCAGAACAGGCCTTGATGATTGCCTTCGAGCTTGACGCGGCTCCGGGGCGTTGCCTGCAGCTCGATGACATCGCCCACTTTCAGATCGGCAATCTCGCCCAGGGAGAGGAAGCGCTCCTCAAGAACCGCCTTGAGCGTTACTTCGGTCTTTTTCACCTCGGTTGCGATCTGCTTCATCCAGCGGGGGTCCCGGCCGGAGGATTCGCTGGAGACTACGCGGGAGAGAACCTTACGCATCGGGTTCAACACCGATTGCGGAATGACGACGAACATCTCGCCACCGCGGTTGAGCGCTTGGAGCAGGAACTTCGCGGCCACCGCCTGATTGTTCCGGCGCCCGATGACCGCGAAGTCCATGCGGGTTTCGATGCGTTCGAGCTTGAACTTCGTATCGGCGACCAGCGCAAAGGAGGCCTGCAGGGCCTTGGCCACCTGCTCGAACAGCGTCTGCGCCATGCGCAGCTCGATGGTCGAGAAGCCGCGAGCTTCCTCGACGGGTGCTTCGGATCCGTCGGATCCGAAGAGCACTTCCACCATCGTGTAGATGAAGTCGCGATCGAACCCGATCAGGATGTGGCTGTCCCACTCGGGGGCATGAAAGATGCCGGCGACTGCATTGGCCTCGTAGATTTCGAGAATTTCGCTGACTCGCCCGCTCTCGAGGCCGCTGAGCGAGTAGTACATGGGCGAGGCCGCCATGTGGCGCAGGTGCTCGGCGCAGCTCGTGGTCATGCGGTCGAAGATGACATGCAGCATCGGAAGGCGGTCGAGCGAGAGGCCCGCCGAGTCCAGCAGCATGTCGCGAATGTCGTTGGCACTCTGTGTTGCGCTCATCGGTTAGGCCGCCTCTTTCAGCTCTTCGGACCGGCCGCCCGTCGTGGTGGCGGCTTCGACCTCGTCGATGGTCGGGCGGTATTCCACCGAGATGCCCTTGCGGCCATGCTCGACGGCAATCTGCGGCAGAGCCCCGTTCATGTAAGCAATGAGCGCCTGCTTCACGATCACGTAGACGCGGGTCTGCTTCTCCCGGGTCGCCTTGACCTTGTTAGCGAGCGGCGAGAGGAACGCGTAGGAGATGAAGATGCCCACGAAGGTTCCGACGAGGGCCGAGGCGATTAGGCCGCCCAGGATCGCCGGGGATTGATCGATGGCGCCCAGCGCCTTCACGATCCCGAGCACCGCAGCCACGATGCCGAGGGCGGGAAGGGCTTCCGACACGGTGTTGAGAGAATAGTACGGCTTCGTGCGATCGCGCTTGAGGGTCGCGATCTCCTCTTCCATGAGCGCTTCGATCTCATGAGGCCGGGCATTGCCGATGATGATCAAGCGGGCATAGTCGCAGATGAAGAGGGTCAGGTCCTTGTCCTTCAGGACGCTCGGGAACGACTTGAAGATCTCCGATTCCTCAGGCTGGTCGATGTGACCCTCGACCTCGTTGCGCGGCCTGTTCTTCAGCTCCCGCATCAGGGCGTAGAGGAGGCCGAGAATCGAGAGGTAGTGCTCCCGCTTGGGAACAGTCCCGGAGATCGCCTCACGGGCAGCGCGCCCGGTGTCCTTCACCAGCGACATGGGATTGGCGATGATGAAGGTGCCGATCGCGATGCCGCAGATGATCACATATTCCCAAGGCTGCCAGATGACAGCCAAATGCCCGCCCATGGCGACATAGCCGCTGACGAGAGAGCCGATGGCAACTGCCAGTCCGATCAAGACGCCCAATGCCTTAGTCCCCTATCGAAATTCAACCTGTTGACGATGTCCTAATCCGGGAGGCTTGCGCGAAGCTGGAACCGCGGGAGCAAGCCTCATGCAAGGCTGCTCGACTATCGCTCCTGCATGGATCAACGGGTCTGCAGCTGCCGTACCTGGCAAGGCTGGCGCGCCACCTGGTGACATCGGCGTCCCGCGGGACGCAGGCTGGAGGAGTTCAGATGCAATCTTCGCTTTATGTGTCGCTGTCCGCCCAAGTGGCCATGGAAAAGCGCCTCAGCACGATTGCGAACAATGTTGCTAACATCAACACGGGCGGCTTTCGCGCGGACGAGGTGAAGTTCGAGGAGATCCTGTCGCTGGCCGCAAAGGAGAATGTCTCCTTTGCATCGTCCGGACAGAACTTCGTATCCCGGCGCACGGGTCCGGTTATCAAGACGGACAATCCGCTCGATGTCGCGATCCAGGGAGAGGGCTGGTTTGCCTTCAGCGGTCCTAATGGCCCTGTCTACACCCGGGACGGTCGCTTCAAGATGAATGAGAACGGCGATTTGCTGACTGTCGAGGGTTTCCAGGTTCTTGATGCGGGCGGAGCTCCCATTGCGCTCGACCCGATGGCAGGAACTCCCACGATCAGCCGGGATGGCACGATCTCCCAGGGCACCAATCAGGTTGGGGCTATCGGCCTCTTCAACCTGAGCCCGGACGCCAAGCTCTCACGCTATGGAAACTCGGGAGTGATCTCGAACATCCCCGGCGCTGTCGTTCAGGACTTCAACGCGAACGGGATCCAGCAGGGCTACAGTGAGGGCTCGAACGTCAATCCGGTCCTGGAAATGACCAAGATGATTGCCGTTCAGAGAAGCTTTGAGAGCGCCGCGACGACGATCCAGGAGAGCGAGTCGACACTCATGGACGCGATCAAGACCCTGGGTCCTAGCACCTGATGGCTGCCATGAACGCGTTACAGTCGCTCGAAGAGCTGGTTCTCACCGAAGGTGGGGCGCGACGGAAGGTCAGGATCAGCGGCGTCATCAATGAGGTCACGCCGAGCTATTACCGCGTCGCCGGTCTGTCGCAGTTCGTCAAGCTCGGGGACCGGGTCGGATTCTCAGCACAGAGCAAAACTGAAATCGGAGAGGTCGTGCGCATCGACGGCGGCGGCGTCACGGTCAAACCTTTCAACGGAAGGATCGAGGCTGGCCTCGGTATGCCCGCCTTCCTTGTCGGAGATGTCGGCTTGAGCCCCGATCACAGCTGGCGCGGCAGAGTGATCAACGCCCTGGGAGAACCTCTGGACGGATTGGGTCCTCTCATCCCGGGCCCGACAACTGTCCAGAACGACGCCGAGCCCCCATCGGCCATGCTGCGCTCCAGGGTCAAGGAACCGCTCAGGACCGGCGTGAAGGCCATCGACCTGTTCACGCCCATCTGCAAGGGGCAGCGCATCGGCATCTTCGCCGGCTCTGGCGTCGGCAAGTCAACCCTCCTGACGATGCTGGCGAAGTGCGACGGCTTCGACACGATTGTGGTCGCTCTGGTCGGCGAGCGCGGGCGCGAGGTTCGGGAGTTTCTGGAGGGGCCGATCCAGGCCAATCTCCACAAGTCCATCATGGTCGTCTCTACCGGCGACGAAAGCCCGATGATGCGCCGTCAGGCACCAAGAACGGCCGTGGCGCTGGCGGAGTACTTCCGCGATTGCGGCGAATCGGTGCTGCTCATCGTCGACTCTGTGACCCGTTATGCCCATGCGGCCCGCGACGTGGCGCTTGCTGCAGGCGAGCCCGCCGTCGCGCGCGGATATACACCCAGCGTGTTCAGCGATCTGCCGCGCCTTCTCGAGCGCGCCGGCCCGGGCGAGGAGGGCAAGGGGGCGATCACCGGCATCTTCTCGGTGCTTATCGACGGCGATGACCATAACGATCCGGTGGCCGACAACATCCGCGGAACGCTTGACGGGCATATCGTTCTCGACCGTTCCATCGCCGATCAGGGGCGTTATCCGGCCATCAACGTTTTGGGCTCCATCTCGCGTCTGGCCGATCACGTGTGGTCGAGCGATCAGAAGGAGCTCGTCCGCCGCCTGCGCAGCCTCATCGCTCGATTCGAGGATACGCGCGATCTCAGGCTCATGGGCGGCTATCATCCTGGGAACGATCAGGAGCTCGACCAGGCCGTGGTGCTCGTTCCGAAAATCTACGAGGCGCTGCGGCAGGATCCGTCCATGCCGGCCAGCCGTGATGCCTTCATGGATCTGGCCCAGATCCTGAGACAATAGCATGACCCTTTCAACCCTATCCACAACATGGACCAACACAGCCTCGCACAAGCGTCGTGGTGTTTAGTCCAAGCTGAAACCTAGGAGCTATCCATGAGTCTTTACGGCGTTCTTCGTAGCGGCGTCTCTGGCATGAACGCCCAGTCCAACAAGCTGGGGACTGTCGCCGAAAACATCCAGAACTCAAGCACGACCGGCTACAAGCGCGCCTCGACGGAGTTCTCGTCGCTCATCCTGCCGTCGAGTGAAGGCAACTATAACTCCGGCTCCGTCACAAGCCGCGTCCGCTACACCATCGCCGACCAGGGTCCCATCGCCTACACAACGTCCGGATCGGACCTGGCGATCTCGGGCAACGGTTTCTTCGTGGTGTCGGATCCGAGCGGCTCTCCCTATCTCACCCGCGCCGGCAACTTCGTCAAAGACGGCCGCACCGGCAACCTGATCAACGCAGCCGGCTTCACACTGATGGGCTACAAGCTCGGAACGGAGGCGGTTGATCCTTCCCTGAACAGCCTCGACGGTGTCGAGCCGGTCAACATGGCCTCCTTCGGCATGCAGGCGACAGGGTCCACTGCGGGTACCTTCAAAGGCAATCTTCCGTTCGGCCAGCCTGTCGCAATCAAGCCTGGCGTGGCGATCACACCTGACAGTGTTCGCCTTGAGGCACCCGTAATCAGCACCGGTGCACAGATCGAGTTCACTATTGGCGGCGTAACCCGGAGTTTCACCGTTACAACACAGAAGAATCTTACTGACGTAGCCGCAGCAATTAATACAGCATATGGTGCGGATATCACTGCGACGGAAGTTTCTGGTGATCTTGTCTTAACTTCGCCTACTGCGTTGCCTGTGACAGGATCCTTCACCTCAGTGAGCAAGGCGTCGTCGCTGCAGGTTTACGATAAGGTCGGCAACCCGATCAAAATCGACATCGCTCTTTCAAAGGCCGATGCTGATACATGGACCGTCAGCGTCTTCAACGGCACCGATCCCACCAAGCCTCTTACGGGATCGACATCGATGAACCTGAACTTCGATGCTGACGGCAAGCTGATTGGGTCGGGCGTTTTGGGTCTAAACATTCCTGGCGGCGAGGCGTTCAACCTCGACATGTCGGGCATGACGCAGCTCGCAGGCGAATACAACGTCACCGGCAGCTCCAACGGCAATGCGCCGTCGGCCGTCAAGGACGTCGAGTTTGCCGCCGATGGCACGGTCTACGCTGTCTATGAGGACGGCACCCGTGTCGGCGCCTATCGGATTCCGCTCGCGACGGTCCCAAGCCCCGACAACCTCAGCCCTCGAGCCGGCAACGTCTATGAGACGACGGCGGCTTCCGGTGGCTATCAGGTTGGCTTCCCTGAAATGTCCGGCTTCGGATCGATCGCTTCGGGGGCCCTTGAAGGGTCGAACGTGGATATCGGCACCGAGCTCACGGCGATGATCGAAGCCCAGACCAGCTACACGGCCAATTCGAAGGTCTTCCAGACCGGGTCGGAACTGCTCGACGTTCTGATGAACCTGAAGCGATAACCTGCACTCTTGCCCCAGGGCTATTGATCCATGTCTTTGTCTGTTGCCTACAACACGGCACGTTCATCGCTCCAGGCTTCGCAGTCGCAGATGGCGCTCGTGTCGCGCAATACGGCTGGCGCTACGGACCCAAGCTATTCCCGAAAGATCGGGGCGCTCACGACGACGGGCGGCTTCGCCCGGATCACGGTGCTGCGCGCAAGCGACAGCGCCCTGCTGTCGAAGATGCTGGAGACCACCTCCAACGCCGCAACCCAGAAGGCTCTCCTCGAGGGACTGCAGAAGCTCAGCGCGACCATCGGCGATACGGAGCTCGATCAATCGCCTGCGGCTCGCATGGGAGCCCTGAACAGCGCGCTCCAGCTCTATGCGAATGCACCGGACAATCCTGACCTTGCTCAGGCCTTCGTCAAGGCTGCCACGGAGATGGCGACGAGCCTCAACGATGCCACTTCCACGGTTCAGGCCGTCCGCCTGGAAGCCGACGGCCAGATCGGTGACTCGGTTGCGCGCATCAACGACCTCCTTCTCAAGTACGAGAAGGCGAACAACCAGGTGATGAGCGGATCGGCTCTGGGAGCCGACGTGAGCGATGCGATGGATCAGCGCGACAGCCTGATTGCGCAGCTGTCGGAGGAGATCGGCATCACGGTCGTTCCTCGCGCCGGCAACGATGTCGCTCTCTACACGGATAGCGGCGTTCCGCTCTTCGATCGGGTTCCAAGAACGGTGACGTTCTCACGGACAACCGTGTTCGGGCCTGCGGTCACGGGAGCGGATGTGCTGATCGACGGCATCCGCGTCACTGGGCCGGGTGCGCCGATGCCGTTGAACTCCGGCAACATCGCGGGGCTGACCCAGCTGCGTGACGGTGCATCCGTCACCTACCAGAAGCAGCTCGACGAGATCGCCAGAACCCTCGTCGAAGCCTTTGCGGAGAAGGACCAGACGGTGCCTGCAAAGGCCGATAGGCCAGGCATCTTCACGTATCCGGCTGCCACAGGCGTGCCGGGAACGCCGGCTCCGACAGGTCTCGCCGGAGTGCTACGGGTGAACTCTGCGGTCAATCCGGACGAAGGCGGCAAGTTCGCGTTGATCCGCGACGGCGGAATCAATGGGGCGGACTATACCTATAACCCTGCCGGTGGCGCCAATGCCGCCTTCTCCGGGCGCCTGTCCGGCCTCGTGGATGGCATGTCGGTTCAGCGTCCAATCAACACCGGCTTGGGATTTGGACCTCAGGCATCGCTTCTGAGCCTTGCCTCATCCTCGGGCAGCTGGCTTGAGGCCACGCGCCAGAGCGCCCATCAGCGGGTGGAGTACCAGACGACCCTTCTCGGCCATGCATCCGAGGCGCTGTCCAACGCGACGGACGTCAACATGGATGACGAGACCGCGCTCATGCTGCAGCTGGAGAAATCCTACTCCGCTTCGGCAAAGCTGCTCTCCGTCATCGATCAGATGCTCAAGACACTCCTCGGCGTGGTAGGCTAATCATGAGAACGACTTTTGTCTCGACGCTGACGCTCTGGAACTCATCCAAGACGTCGCTTGACAAGCTGCAGACAGGCCTCGTGAAGGCGAACAAGGAGCTTGTCACCGGCCGCGACGCGGATGTGGGCTTGAAGCTCGGTTACAAGACCGGTCAGACCCTGTCCCTGCGCCAGGATCGTGCCGAGATCGACGCTCTGATCGACAGCAATGCCTCGATCCTTCTCAGGATGAAGTCGAGCACCGCGGCCCTCGATCAAGTCCGGACCACCGGCGACAAGTTCATGGATGCGCTCATTGCAACGCCGCTGAGCTCATCTAGCATCCCCACGCTAATGTATCAGGCAAGAGCCAATCTCCAGAACCTGATCTCGTCCATGAACAGCAATGTGGGCGGACAATACATCTTCGGGGGCATCAACTCCCAGGAGAAGCCGCTGAACGATTATGAGGGCGGAACGCCTCCCTTGCGTGCGGATGTAAGCATTCCCGTATCGGGCGTGTCTCCCGGCGACGTTATCAGGTTCAGCGTCGGTGGCACGCCGGATCAGGTGTTCAATGTCACCACAGAGGCCACCGTCGACGATCTTGTGGCGTCGATCAACGCAGCGGTCACGGCCAGCACCCTCAGCGGAGTACAGGCGTCACGCGACCCGGTAACCGGAAATCTCGTGCTGAAATCGACCGATCTGACAGGCAAGACCGATGTGACCGGATCCTTCACGGACATGGACGGCACGGCGATCCCTATCGCGGGATCCGTCACGCGAAGCCCTCAAGCGGCCATTGCCTCGGCTTTCAGGTCAACTTTCGGGTTCGGGGTGACTGATCCTGCCATGTCGACGATCACGCCAGACGCCTTGAAAGCCTTCCTGGACGGTCCTTTCGCAGCGCTTTTTGAAGGAGCCAACTGGCAGGACTGGTCGAATGCATCGAGCCAGAACATCCAGAGCAAGATCTCTGCGACGGAAAAGGTGGAGGCATCTACCAACGCCAACGCTCAGGGGATCCAGAAGATGGCCATGGCCTATTCGATGATCTTCGAGCTTGGACTCGACCGTCTGAGTGAGAGAACAAGGGAAGCTCTCGTCAACACTGCAATCGAGACCTTCTCCGAAGCCACCACCGGCGTGACCACCATGCAGTCCAAGCTTGGAGCCGTTCAGGAGAAGGTTGAGGAGGCTGACGAGCGGATGAGCCTGCAGAAGGATATCTTCGACGCGAAGATCATCCATCTGGAGGCGGTGGACCCAGCCGAGGCAAAGATCAGGGTCGATCGGCTGATGACCCAGATCCAGACGTCCTACTCCCTGACCGCACAGCTCAAGAGCTTGAGCCTGATCAACTATTTGTAATGGGTGGAGTGAAGTATGTACCGTTTCTCCTACGCCGAAGTCATTGAGGACTCCTCCAGAGATTGCCGCGACCGCGAATACGAGCTTTTCGACCGGGCGATATCGAAGATGAAGGAGGCAAACGGAAAGCCGTCCCAGTCTCTGGAGATGATAGAGGCAATCGTCTTCGTTCAGCGACTCTGGACCTTCCTGATCAAGGACATCGGACATCCTGACAATGGTCTTCCGGACAAGTTGAAGGGCCAGCTCATCTCCATCGGCCTCTGGATCATGCGTGAATCAGACCGCGTGGTCAGAGGTGAACACAACAATCTCGAATCTCTGATTGATATCAATGCCATGATCCAGGAAGGCCTGAAATGAAAGCGAAGATGCGGTTTTCCCTCAAGGCGGGCGAGCGGATTTTCATCAACGGCGCGGTTCTGACCGTGAGCCAGAAAGTCACCTTGAGCCTTCTGAACGAAGCACGCTTTCTCCTGGAGAGCCATGTGCTTCAGGTCACGGAAGCGACCACGCCGATGCGCCAGCTCTACTTCGTCGCGCAATCCATCCTGATCAATCCTCAGGATGCCGAGAAGGTCATGGGCGCTTTCCGCAAGCTGTACGACTCGATCCTGCTGGTCACCACCGACGAGCCCGCGCGGGAAGCGCTTCGCAGGGCCGGCGACTTGGTCGAAGCAGACCGGATCTTTGAGGCCCTCAAAGTCATCAGGACCCTGTTCGAGCCGACCGCAACCGCCGTCACCACACCTCCCGCAGCGGTCCAGGCCGCTTAACCGGAGCCCGATCATGAATGTGACCTCCGTCGCATCACCGCTTGCAAGCCGGCAAGCCGCGACCAGCCCGTCCACAGCGACTGCGACCTACGACAACTTCCTGAAGCTCCTGATGGCCCAGATGAAGAATCAGGACCCGACGGAGCCCATGAAGTCCACGGAATACATGGCCCAGCTCGCGACCTTCTCCCAGGTGGAGCAGACTGTGCAGAGCAACGCCAAGCTTGATGCGTTGCTGGCGTCCTCGGCTCTGACTCAGGCTGACACCGTGATCGGCCGAACCGTCACGACGGCAGACGGCAAGGTCTCCGGCAAGGTGGAGTCGGTGATGATCACCAACGAGGGAGCGGTCGCCAAGCTGGCGGGCGGCGCCCAGGTTCTGCTCGGCCCAGGCATCGTGGTGAGCTGACATGAACGAAGTCGACGCCCTGGAACTGGTCCGCGCCGCGATCTGGACCGTCATCATCGGAGCCGGACCGGCCGTGGCCGCCGCCATGATCATTGGCATTGTCATCGCCCTCGTCCAGGCGCTGACCCAGATCCAGGAGGTCACCCTCACATTCATCCCGAAGATCATCGCGATCCTCGTCGTGACCCTGGTGACGGGCTCGTTCGTCGGCTCCCAAATCTTCGCCTTCACCGAACTCGTCTACGGCCGAATCGTAACAGGGTTCTAACAACACTTGGCAATTCTCTGCCGGGTGCAGGCACGAACGCTCCCGGTTCCCGATGGCTTGCGACCTCCGCGCAAGCTTCATGGTGCATCTGTCAGGTTCAACGTTCAATCGGTGAGCTTGCAGGCACATGGAAGCAGTTCAAACTACAGCGCTGGGCCGCAGCAGGGATCTGGCTTTCGCCGGTGGCGTCGTGGCCATCCTGGCCATTCTCTTCCTGCCGATTCCTCCTCTGCTGATCGACATGGGTCTCGCCCTTTCGGTCGCCATGTCCGTCCTGATCCTGATGGTGGCTCTCTGGATTCAGAAGCCTCTGGAATTCTCGGCTTTCCCGACTGTTCTCCTCATTGCAACTCTGCTGCGACTCGCCCTCAGCATCGCGTCGACCCGCCTGATCCTCTCCGACGGCCACAAAGGTGTCGATGCGGCTGGGCACGTGATCAGTGGGTTCTCCCAGTTTGTGATGAGCGGCGACTTCGTCATCGGTATCGTCGTCTTCATCATTCTCATCACCGTCAACTTCCTGGTCATCACGAAGGGCGCCACCCGCATCGCGGAAGTCGGCGCCCGCTTCACCCTTGATGCCATTCCCGGCAAGCAGATGGCGATCGACGCAGATCTGTCGGCTGGCTTGATCGACGAGAAGGAAGCCCAGAACCGGCGGCGGGAGCTCGAGGAGGAAAGCGCCTTCTTCGGCTCCATGGACGGCGCTTCCAAGTTTGTCCGCGGCGAGGCCATTGCAAGTCTGATCACCATTGCGGTCAATATCTTCGGCGGGATCATCATCGGCGTGACCCGGCACGGCATGCCGCTCTCCAAGGCCGCCGACGTGTTCACGCAGCTCTCTGTGGGCGATGGCCTCGTTAGCCAGATTCCGGCCCTGGTGGTGTCCCTTGCCGCGGGCCTTCTGGTCTCGAAGGGCGGCACGCGCGGTCAGGCGCAGCAGGCGGTTCTCGATCAGCTGGGGGCTTATCCGCGGGCCCTCATGGTGGCTTCCGCCCTGATGTTCGTGTTCGCCATCATGCCTGGCCTGCCCATGATTCCCTTCCTGCTGCTGGGCGGCTGCATGGCCTTCATCGCCTATGCGATCCCAAAGCAACGGGCCGATCAGGAGGCAAAGGTCAAGGCCAAGGTCGCCGAAGAGCAGCAGAAGAACCTTCTGGAGTCGCGGGAATCAGTGAAAGAATCCCTGAAGCTCGCGGAGATCGAGGTGTGCCTCGGCAAGCATCTCGCGTCGTACCTCGCAAGCTCCCACGGGGATCTCGCGCACCGCGTCAGCAAGATGCGCAAGAAGTTCGCCCAGGATTACGGCTTCGTTCTTCCCGACGTGAAGCTCTCCGACAGCCTGATGATCCCGCCAAAGAGCTATCAGATCAAGATTCATGGAACGGTGGTGGCAACGCAGGAGATCCGCCCGGGCGATCTTCTCGTCGTCCTCGGTGACGGCCCCATGCCGGACGTGCCCGGTGACGAGGTTCGCGAGCCCGCTTTCGGAATGAAGTCCCTGTGGATCTCTGACGTTTATATGAACGAGATCAAACGGCAGGGCTTTACGGCGGTCGACGGAGCCTCGGTGCTCCTCACGCATCTGAGCGAGGTGATCCGCAACAACCTTCCTCAGCTTCTCTCCTATAAGGACGTTCGCAATCTCCTGGACGGCTTGGACAGCGAGTACAAGCGGCTGCTCGACGACATCTGCCCCTCGCAGATTTCCTATTCGGGCCTTCAGGCCGTGCTGAAGCTCCTGCTGGCGGAGCGGGTTTCGATCCGCAATCTCAGCCTCATCCTTGAAGCGATTGCCGAGATTGCCCCGCATGCACGACGGGCCGAGCAGCTGGTGGAGCATGTGAGGGTGCGCATCGCCCAGCAGATCTGTGGCGATCTGGCAGAAGGAGGCGCCCTAAACGTGCTGCGCCTCGGCAACAAGTGGGACATCGCGTTCCATCAGAGCCTGAAGCGGGATGCAAAGGGTGACGTGGTCGAGTTCGATATCGATCCGCGCCTCGTGGAGCAGTTCGGCACGGAAGCCTCCGAGGCGATCAAGGCCCGGATGGGGCAGGTTCAGAGCTTCGCCATCGTGACCGCGCCGGATGCGCGTCCCTATGTGCGGATGATCATCGAGCGCATGTTCTCCTCGCTGCCCGTCCTGTCTCATCTGGAGATCGCGCGCGGCGTGGAGGTGAATTCCCTCGGGACGATCTCGTGACCCAAGCCTCTTCCGAGATCCTGCTCGGAATCTTCCTGATCTTCTGCCGGGTCGGCGGCTGCCTGCTCATCGCTCCCGGCTTCTCGAGTTTCCGGATCCCGCTCCAGGTTCGCCTGTTCATTGCTTTGACCACAAGCCTCGCCTTGTCTCCGGTTCTGCTGACGAAAATGCGCGATGGGGTGACGGCGCTCGCGCCCGCCACGATGTTCGCTTCGATCGGGTCTGAGTTGCTGACAGGTCTCTTGATCGGACTGCTGGGGCGGGTTTACTTCTTGGCCCTGCAGACGATGCTGAGCGCCGTTGCCATGGCATTGGGCCTCGGCGGCATGCCCGGCACGCCCATTGATGAATCCGAACCCCTCCCGCCTATCAGCACCTTCATCATGATGGCGGCAACGGCGGTTCTGTTTTTTTCCGACCTGCACTGGGAGCTCTATCGCGGTCTGGTGGAGTCCTATACGCGACTGCCGATAGGTGAGGGACTTGGCGCGCGCCTGTCCCTGACCCAGCTCGTGGACCAGATCGCCGCGGCCTTCGTGCTCGCCCTCAGGATCAGCAGCCCGTTCATCCTTTACTCCGTCATCGTCAACCTAGCCGTGGGGCTCACCAACAAGCTGACGCCGCAAATCCCGGTCTACTTTCTGGCGACGCCCTTCATCATGCTCGGCGGTCTGTTCATCATGTACTTCGCCGCCCAGGATTATATCCTTCTCTTCATGGACACTTTCTCCTCTTGGCTTAAAAACGGGTAGTCCGCATGAAGCAGCGCATCCGAAAGATTGATCGCATTCTGAAGGTTCAGGAGCGCCTCAAGCAAGAGGCCGAGTTGAAGGTCTCACTTCTCGAGCGGGAAGTCGCAGAGCTGCGAGCATCGCAAGAAGCGATCATTCACTCGATGAACGATCACGACACCCTCCACGGCTTGTTCGTGGATGTAGCCGCCAAGCGATTGCAGGCGCTGTCGACGCAGGAAGGTCATGTCGAGCAAGCGAAGGTCGCGCAGAAAGCCGTTGCCCTCGACAAAGCCATGCAGGCGAAGCGGACGGAGAAGATGCTGACGAACCTTAAAGACAAGAGCCGGCGGGAGACGGAGAAGAAAGATCTCGTATCGATCTTGGAGACGCTGGCCAAAGGCGGCAGCGCAAGCTTCCCGTAAGCTAGCCGATGTAGAAACGGCTGAACGCAAGAACCGAGAGTGACGCGATGGCGATCAGCCCGCCCTCAGATATCATCAACGACGTCGCAAGAGCAGCCGACCCGACCCGCCTGCAGGCCGCCTCCCGCAAGCTCATGGAAGGTGCCTCCCCGGCGGAGGGCGCGAGCTTCGACGATGCCGTGAAGGCAGCCGCGGACAAGCCTCTCATGATGCCCGGCGCCGACATCTATTCCATCCGCAACTCGCTGCGCAACGACGCCGAGACTGCGAATGCCGATAAGGTGCGAAAAGCCCATCAGGATTTCGAGGCCTACATTCTGCAGACCTTCGTCGAGTCGATGCTGCCCAAGGATGCCGAGAATACCTATGGCAAGGGCAATGCGGGCTCGATCTGGAAATCCATGCTGGCCGAGCAGATTGGCGGGCAGCTGTCGAAGGCCGGCGGGATCGGGATCGCCGAGAGGCTTCTCGACGCACGCAAGCAAGGCCCCTCCACGGCCGTGCCGCAGATGCCGAACCACCCGGTGAACACCCTGCTCGGCAAAGTATAACGTCGGCCGCAAGAGATCATTCGAACAGAGGAATATGCCCATGCTGATGAAATCGCTGGATCGCCTTGAAGAGACGCTCGACATGGAAACCTCGGCGCTTCTGGCGCGGGATCTCTCAAACCTGGATGAGTTCAACCGCCGCAAGAGCCAGTGCCTTCTCGAGATCAGCCGGATCGTCCGGACGGCCGAGATCAGCGCTCTGGATCCCAAAGCCACCAAGCGCCTCCAGAACCTGCAGGGCAAAATCGAGCAGAATCAGGACATCCTCCGGCGCCACATGCATGCTGTGCAGGAGGTCGCAAGCATCATCTCGAACGCAATCCAGAAGGCTGAGTCCGACAGCACCTATTCGGCTCATGTCGCCAAGGCAGGTTACGGCACATGATCAAGAACGTCATGGCGGGTTTCTGGGTCTGCGCCGTCACGCTGGCCTCGTGCTACGCGGCGGTGACATGGACCGTCGGAAAGGCGCCAGTCGAGGACAAGGGAAACTATGAAGGCCTGCAGTACAAGAAGCTGCCGCCCATGAACATTCCGGTTATCGCCGAAGGAGCCGTCCAAGGATACGTGATCGCCAATCTGGTCTTCACGGCCGATGCCAAGACGTTGCGGGAGATTTCGATCCCGCCGGAGGCCTTCATTCAAGACGAAGTCTTCCGGTATGTCTATGCCGACGAGAGCCTCGATTTCAGGAGGCTGTCCCGGTACAACGTCAATGGAATGATCGGCAACGTTCGCGACAAAATCAACAAACGCCTGGGTGCCGAGATCGTCAAAGAAATCCTGGTCGAAAATTTCAACTTCGTCGACAAGTCCGCCATTCGCTCCTAGCCGATATGCGCTCCGCCAGGAGCCAAATTGCCAGGAACAGGAAATATTTAAATGACTTATTGCTTGATCATTGATGACTCTCGCGTCATCCGGAAGGTCTCCCGCGAGATTGTTGAAGGACTATCGTTCCGCGTCGCCGAGGCCGAGAATGGCGAGGTGGGGCTTCAGGCGTGCAAGGCAGAGATGCCCGACGTGATTCTCCTCGATTGGAACATGCCTGTCATGGATGGGTACAGCTTCCTCAAGCATTTGCGTGCAACGCCGGAGGGGCAGACCCCGAAGGTTGTGTTCTGCACGACAGAGAACGATATCGACTATATCACGCGTGCGTTGGACGCCGGAGCGAACGAGTACATCATGAAACCGTTCGACCGGGACATCCTTGCAGCCAAGTTCCAGGAACTTGGCGTCCTTCCCGTCTCCCATTCAGCGTGACATCATGCCGATTGCTCCCGTCATTCAGCCTGGTCCTGCGCAGAGCAGGTCCACCCGCGTCATGATCGTCGACGACAGCGCCGTCATCCGCGGGATGATCGCGCGCTGGCTCACCGAGGCCGGCGGTTTCGAGATTGTTGCCACGGCGGCCAACGGGCGCATGGCCGTGGATGCTGCCGAACGGTCCAAGCCGGAGATCATCCTGCTCGACATTGAGATGCCGGAGGTCGACGGCCTCGCGGCGCTTCCCATGATCCTCAAGGTTCACCCGGCGAGCAAGGTCATCGTCATCTCGACTCTCACCCAGAGAAATGCCGAGATCTCACTGAAGTGCCTTTCGCTGGGAGCTGTCGATTACCTGGCGAAGCCGGAAAGTGCCCGCGCAGCAGGAGCGGCCGCCGACTTCCAGCGCGATCTCATCGCGAAGCTGCGCGCTCTCGGCGAGGCGAAGAGCCGTCAGGCGAGAACGGTGGCACCAACTCTCTCCGTCCTGCCGACGCCAACCGCTCCGCCCGTCGCGAAGCCCGGCACGGTGAGGCCTCAATGCCTGCTGATCGGATCCTCCACCGGCGGTCCTCGCGCGGTTGAACGGGTCCTGCTCGATCTCAAGCCAGCTCTGTCCAGCATTCCGGTGCTGATCGTGCAGCACATGCCCGCGATGTTCACGGCCGTCTTCGCCGAGCATCTGCAGTCCTTCCTCTCTGTTCCGGCCCGGGAAGCCCGGGATGGTGACGTCGTCAGCCCCGGAACGATCCTCGTCGCCCCCGGCGGGCGGCACATGGGCGTGGTTTCGTCCGGCGGCAAGGCCGTCATCCGCCTCAACGACGGACCGCCTGAGAACTTCTGCCGCCCTGCCGTCGACGTGCTCTTCCGGGAAGCCGCGGGCGTGTTCGGCGCCTCTGCCATCGCGGCGGTGCTCACCGGCATGGGATCCGACGGAACGCATGGGGCGCGCCACCTCATAAAGGCTGGCGCCACGATCATCGCCCAGGACGAAGCCACGAGCATTGTCTGGGGAATGCCGGGAAGCATCGTAAAGGCCGGGCTGGCCCACGAGATCCTTCCTCTGGAATCCATCGGCCGCTCCCTGAAGGGCCACATTACCGGATCTTCGAAATGACCGAGGCCGAATTCGACGCCCTGCGCGCCTTTCTCAAAACCCGCTCGGGTTTGGCGCTGTCTCCGGACAAGCGATATCTCGTCGAGAGCCGCCTCTCGTCGGTCTGCACGCGTTTCAAGATCGACAGCCTGTCGCATCTGGTGCGCGAGATCAGGGCAGGGCGGTCGATCGCCCTGGAGAAGGCCACCATCGAGGCGATGACCACGAACGAGACCTTCTTCTTCCGGGACAAGGCACCGTTCGACCTGTTCCAGGATGTTCTGCTGCCGAAATACCTGAAGGAGCGCGCCTCGACCCGCAGGCTGCGGATCTGGTGCGCGGCGGCCTCGACCGGTCAGGAGCCTTATTCCCTCGCCATGCTGTTGAAAGAAGCAGCACCCCGCATGCCGGGCTGGCACATCGAGATCGTGGCGTCCGATATCTCCACCGAGGTTCTGGAGAAGGCGAAGGCCGGATTCTACAACCAGTTTGAAGTGCAGCGCGGACTGCCGATCCGCCTGCTGGTCAAATACTTCACGCAGGTGGGTGACCAGTGGCAGATCGCGCCTGAGATCCGCGCGATGGTGGATTACCGCTACCTGAACCTGATCGAGGACTTCAATCGGTTAGGCCAGTTCGACATCGTCTACTGCCGCAACGTGCTGATCTATTTCGATCCTAATTTGAAGGCCGATGTGCTGCGCCGGATCGCGAACGTCATGGCACCTGACGGCTCCCTGCTGCTCGGCGCCTCGGAAACGGTGCTCGGCGTGACCGACGCGCTGACCCTCGATCCTGCTCACCGCGGCCTGTACTCGAAGAACGGTGCAGGCGCCGCGCCCAAGATGTTCGCTGTCGGCGGACGGTAGGATCGAGCATGAAAGCGATTTGTTTCAAGTCTCGCGCTCGTTAAACCGTCATTCGATGCCTTTCCTCTGTCTGTGAATAGTAAACAGACCGGATCTTCATAGTTAACAAAAGATTAACAGTAAAAAATCTGCTCCAACTTCGATCTTAATGCTTGACGCTGAGAGAGGGGGTTGGTAGACAAGAACTGCAAGCACCGCAGTCGGAGATCGCTAGGTCTCCAGGTGCAGAGAAAGCACTATGGTACGCCTTCTTGCGAAGGCCAGGCATGATGCCATTCCATTTTGCCGGTAAAAGCCCGGATGTCATGTGAGCAGCGGATCGAGATTCCCTCGAGGCATGAAGCCACTCCGCTGGGTCGGTTAGATCCCGACATTCCCTGAACAACCACATCATTCAAGGAAGAAGCACATGTCTTCGATCAATACGAACCTCTCCGCCATGACCGCCCTGCAGGCTCTCAAGAGCACGCAGACCGCCATGAACAAGAACCAGAACCAGATCTCCACGGGTCTGCGCGTCGGCGAGGCTTCCCACAACGCGTCCTACTGGTCGATCTCGACCAAGATGAAGTCCGACAACGGCGCTCTCGGCGCGGTGAAGGACTCCATCAAGCAGTCCAAGGCGATGATCGACACCTATACGTCGGCCATCGACAAGAGCCTGAAGTTCCTCGACACCATGAAGACCAAGCTGACCGCGGGCTCGAACCCGGGCGCTGACCTGAATGCCATCCAGCTCGAGTTGAAGGCCAGCATCGAGGGTCTGAAGAGCGCCGCCGGATCGGCCACGTTCAACGGCCAGAACTGGCTGGAAGGCACCGCCTCGACCGTGAAGCTCGTCACGTCGTTCGAAGGTTCTGGTGCGACCGCCAAGGTCAACACTCTGGATATCGATACGACTGCGGTCAATCTGTTTACGGATGCCAGCACCGGAACCGGCGGCAAGCTCGCTTCCGTCGCGGCGATCAACATCTCTGGCACCGCTTCGACGGCCGACTATGTATTCACGAATGGTGACATTGATGACGGAGACGAGATCTCCTTCACTCTCGGTGGCGCCGTCTCGACCTTCACGGTCAACGGTGAGACGACAAAGGCTGAGATCGCTGCTAGCATCAACGGCGACAGCGTTCTGAGCGAGCTGGTCGAGGCTACTATCACTGACACCGGTGAACTGCGCCTGACAGCTAAGGGTGCCGGCGTTGACTTCACTGCCGCCGAGACGGACCTGACCGGATCAGCGGTCACCGTGACCCCCGTTGCTTCTGCTTCTGGTGGCACAACTGTAGCCGCTGCCCTGCAGGCCGTTGATACCGCGATCAACGACCTCCGCGCTGGCTCTGCCATGCTCGGCGCCAACAAGGCCCTGCTCGAGACCCAGGAAGAGTTCATCGGCGTTCTCTCTGACTCGCTCACCGCTGGCATCAGTGCCTTCATCGATGCCGACATGAACGAGGCTTCGACCCGCAACCAGGCTCTTCAGACCCAGCAGCAGCTCGGCGTGCAGGCTCTCTCGATGGCGAACCAGAACAGCCAGATGATCCTGAAGCTCTTCCAGTAAGAGTTCCGGTATCTGCCTGAAAAGGGGCCTCGCCTTGCAAAGGGCGAGGCTCTTTTCGTCTGAGAAGAGCGCGTGATGTCCTCCAAGCAATCAACCGGTTATCGGTCCCGTCTGCGGGTTCTCGCCATGGGCGCCGCAGTCAGCATTTCCGGCGTGACTTATTCAAGCGGGAGCTATGGGCTCGCCACATGGTTCGGTGCCTGGGATTACGTTCTGAGGCATGATGAGGAGGGGGAGCCCCAGGCCGCCTTCGCCCGCCTGCGCGGGGACAATGGATCCCTGCTCTGGCTGACGTGCCAACGACTTGCCTCCGACGCTGACCAGCCTCCCGTTCCCTTCGCGACTGTGGCCGTTGCCCAGAAGCAGTTCCTTGGACGCAGCGACACCCATGGACGGAGCACCGTCTACTGGTTCGACGGCGGCAGTCCAGAGGTCGGCCACTGGGTCTATCGGGACCGGCACGGTCAAATCCCTGATCCCGGTCAGGTGCGGGCCTTCGTCGACAAGCTCGCCGGCGCGCAGAGTTTGACGATTGAGCTGTCGAACTTTCGCTACGAGACGCGGCAGCTTGATTTCCGGTTCGATCCGAAGGACGCCAAGACGATGGCCGACAGGTTCAGAAAAGATTGCAACGATATTCTTCGCAAAAGCGATTCGTAGCTTGCCTGCCGTCCTTGCCTCACCGGTTTAGCGCTGGAGACATCTGCCATGATCAGCACATCGACACGCTATCAACTCGTCACCAAAGACTTGGCGAAGACCAAGGCTTTGATCGAAAAGGAGCCGATGACGAAGCGCGAGATCGACTATTACAAGACCAACATCAAGAGTATCAAAACGATCGACGACTTCATCAAGAACGATCGTATCTTCAAGTTCGCCATGAAGGCGTATGGCCTTGAGGATATGAGCTATGCGAAAGGGATGATGAAGAAGATCCTGCAAGAGGGCGTTCTCAATCCTCTGAGCATGGCCAACAAAATGTCGAACCCGCTCTACAAGGAATTCGCCAAAGCCTTCGACTTCAAGACCAAGGGATCTGCCGCGACATCCGCTGCCAGCGCCACCACAGAGGCAGTGCAGAAATACGTCCAGCTCAGTCTGGAGAAGAAGGAGGGCGAGCAGAACCAAGGCGTCCAGATCGCCATGTATTTCAAGCGCAAGGCTTCGTCCGTGACGACGACGATGGGGCTGCTGGCCGACAAGGCACTTCTAAAATTCGTGCAGACGACTTTCAACATTCCGCAGAACGCCTCCAAGGCGGATCTCGACATCCAGGTGAGAAACCTCGAGAAGCATATTAACATCAAGGATCTGCAGGACCCCAAGAAGGTCGACAAGCTGATCCAGCGTTTCAACGCCATGTGGGATGTGACCAATCCCAGCGCAGCCACCATTTCGCCCGTCATGACATTGTTCGATCAGTCATCTGTCCAGCAGAACTTCAGCGTGGACCTGATGATGAGCATCGCCAAGCTCCGTCCGGGCGGCTTCTAGACCTCGCGAGAGCGCTTCGACTGCGCAGCTCTCTCGAAGTCGCTTAGCCCTTGGCCCGCACACCCACGATGATCCGCTCCGATACCGGCATGACGTCCGATGGAGCGTGGACCACGTATACGCCTTGGCACACCCGCGTGATCTTCCGCACAGGCGTGCGGTGCTTGTCCGCCCCCGTCAGGTAGTTCACGGTGTAGAAGGGCTCGCCGCCCACATAGGCGGTTGTTTTGGTGTTGAAGACATAGCCGACCTGGCTCGCGTTGATGCGGTACACCGACGTGGGAGGACCGTAGGCTGCGATGTGCGACGAGATCGGCCTGCCGATGTATTCCGAGCAGGACATCTCGGCCGCCTCGTAAGTGGTTGTCGTGCAACCGCCGGCACCGAAAGCAATCGCAAGCAAGGCAAGAATGGGTCTCAAGCAGGCCTCCCAATGATCTGCAGAATGTATCACGGAAGTTCTCGTGCTCCGATTCATTGCAATGATCCTTCGCGTCACTTGGTAAAGACGCCATTCCTGTCTTCCTATGCCCGCCCCGCGCACTGCAGATGCCGGCGCGAGCCAGTTTCGCACAAGGCTGCCGACGCATGATGCATCCGGAACGTCAGTATCGTCGAACGCTGGGGGAGCGCGCATGAGTATCATTCTGGTGCCGGTTATTGCCGGGTCGCTGATCGGGCTCGTGGGCACGCCCACCGTTCGCCTCTTGGCATCATCGAAAAGAGCGAGAACCTGGGCGAAGAGCCAGAGCGGGTTTCTGCGCCGTTACTGACGAAGTTCGCACGGGAGCTGCAAAAGAAGATGCGGCGTCGGCGGGTTGCTCGGCGACACCACGGCATTTCTTCCGGGCTAAGACGTTTTAGCAGGCGGCAGAGTCGATTTCAGTGCTCCTCTTCATTCGAAGAGTATCGGCGCCCAGAACAGGATTTGTTCGTCGTTCTGTTGCTTGAAGTCAACACTGCGACATCGTTCTGTCATCTTACTCCGAATCGCGCTTGCGCAGATCCCGTGCGGCTGACAGCTTTGATGAAAAGAAGCGGATGGGTGCGGGGGCATGAACAGGACCGGTTTCTTAAAGCATATACGAAGGCAGCTGCTGGCTGCCGCAGGAATGGCGGGCTTAACTCTCTCGGCCGTCGCTGCGGCGAATACAGCTCATGCGTTTCCGCAGTTGAATATGCCTGTGATGAGCGCTGCCATCATGTCATCCGGACAGGCCGGGCCAACGCCGGCCTGGATCGCCTTCTGCAGGCAGATGCCTGAAGAATGTGCGCACGATCCTTCCGAACCCACCGTGATTACCCTCAATCCGGAAACCTGGAAGCTCCTCGTCGATATCAACGAGCGCGTGAACGCCACGATCGTGCCGGTGACCGATCAGGATCACTGGGGCGTGGCGGATCGATGGGACTACCCGGATGACGGGTTAGGCGATTGCGAGGACATTCAGATCCTGAAGCGCCGCAAGCTCATCGAGGCGGGCCTGCCGCTGCGTGCTCTGCGGATGACGGTGGTGATCGACGAGCTCGGCGCCGGCCATGCGGTGCTGATGGCGCGCACCAACCGGGGCGACTACATCCTGGACAACAAGCGCGCGGCCGTCCTGTCCTGGCAGGAGACCGGCTACCGTTATGTGAAGCGGGAGGGCTCGGAGAGCGCAGCCTGGGTTTGGCTCGGCAATCAGGCCGCCCCGATGGTGACGGCCACCCGATAAGCAGGATGATCGAACATCGCATGAGCGCGAGCCGCGCTCATGCAGATCAAGAAAACTTTTAGCTCGCAGCTCTCGAGGTCGGCCGCTGGCTGATCATCGTCTCGGATGTCAGAACGACCCAGCCGTTGTCGGAGCGCTCGATCGAGATGATCTGGCCGATACCGGGAAGCGTCATGCCCGGCGTGACCCACCAGACGCCTTCCGGCCCTTCGATCAGGGCTGACTCGCTCGTTGCCCTGTGGATCACGTAGCGCTGGAACTGGCTCTGGCGATCGATGGCCAGGGCTGCCTTGTCGGTCTTGGCTTCCACGACGGCTTCCGCGTTCTTCTGCCGGGTCAGCGAGCCTGTCGTTGCCGGGCTGAGGTCCGTTGCGCGCGCCTGCCTGGTGTCCGCGCCTTTGCTCATCACCAGGCCGTTTCCTGCGCTCTGGAGATAGGCATAGCCATCGCTGAGATAGACCGCGTAAACCGGAAGCGCCACGGCCGAAAGGGTGAGCGCCAGCCCGAGGCACATAACAATGCGGTCGCCCACCACCTCGCGGGCCCGGATCAGATCCTCCAGGCGCCGCACCTTTCGTTCCCGAGTTTCGATGACGGCTCCGCGCCCGGGCTGTCCCGCCCTGGCCACCTGCTCCAATACTTTATCGAACCGTACGCCCATGGAATCCGCCGCTATGAGAATCGACTGCAATCATTCCTATGACGTTATGCTTAACAATCCGTCACCTCACGCAGAGAAAGCCTGTTGAAAAACTGAGAGGGCAGAGCAAGCCCCGCACAAGCGTCCTGTGAATACTGCAGCCTGTACTCAAGCAATTTTGCTGATCAGGACTTTTTGGGGGACGCATGAAGATCAGAACGAAGATATTTGCGCTCGTTGCGGCCTTGAGCTTCGTTGCCATAGTCATCGCCGCCGTCGGCATCAGCACCCTGCAAACCTACAATCAGGCCGTTGACGATGTGCGGCTCGCAGCCACGCGCGCGCTTTATGGCGAGCGCCTGAACCGGCTTGTCACGCATGTGGTCATGGAAGCGCGCGGCATCTACGCCTCGAAGACGACAGCCGATGCGCGCAAGTTCGGCGACGGCTTGACCGCCAATCTGAACGAGATTGACACGCTCCTGAAAGAGTGGGCGCCGATCGTCCCGGATTCGCACAAGGCTTTGTTCGACGCGGTGGTCAAGGATGCCGCCGCCTTCAAGACGTTCCGATCCGAGACCGTGCGCCTTGGTGCCGAGGTGTCGCCTGAGGCTGCCAACGCCCAGGGCAATAACGACGCCAACCGTGCCAACCGGAAGGCTTTCCAGGTCAGCATCGATGCCTTGACCAAAAAGGGCAGCGAAGAGATTGCCGCAGTCGACCGCTATTCGGCTGAGCTCTACAGCGAGCGTCTCACCCTGCTCGTCTCCATCGCGCTCGCTGGCACGATCCTAGCGTTGCTAATCGGCTGGCTCGTGGGGCACAGGCAAATCGCCCGGCCGCTGAAGATCGTCACCGATGCGATCCAGAAGCTGGCCTCCGGCGACTACAATCTTCCGAAGGCGAAGGCCGGCAATGACGAGATCGGCGACATCTGGAAGGCCACGCAGGTCTTCGCCGGCACCATGCAGGAAGCCGACGGGCTGCGTCGCCAGCAGACGGAATCCGAAAAGCAGGCCGCCGAGCGCCGCAGGCTCGAAATGATGGCGCTTGCGCAGAACTTCGAAGGCAGCGTGGGCGGTCTCGTCCAACATCTCTCCGTCGCCGCCCAGCAGATGGAGTCCACGGCCCGCTCGATGGCCAGCACCGCTCAGCAGACGAACCAGCAATCGAACGCGGTGGCGGCTGCGGCCGAGCAGACCTCCAGCAACGTGCAGGCGGTTGCCGCCGCCACGGAGGAGTTGGCTGCATCGTCCAACGAGATCGGCAGCCAGGTGTCGCAAACCTCCGCGGCCGCGGCCCGCGCCGTGCAGAATGCGCGCAAAACCAACGAACTCGTGGAGACGCTCGCCGACGGTGCGCAGAAGATCGGCGAGGTCGTTGCCCTCATCAACAGCATCGCGAGCCAGACCAACCTGCTGGCGCTGAACGCCACCATCGAGGCAGCCCGTGCAGGGGAGGCCGGCAAGGGCTTCGCCGTCGTGGCCGCCGAGGTGAAGGAACTGGCGAACCAGACCTCGCGGGCGACCGAGGACATCACCTCGCACATCAACCAGATCCAGCAATCCACCAAGGGCGCCGTGGACGCCATCCGCGAGATCGGCCTCACCATCGAGGAGGTGCACCAGATCGCCACCAACGTGGCCGCCGCCGTCGAAGAGCAGCAGGCCGCCACGCAGGAGATCGCCCGCAATGTCAGCGAGGCTGCCCGCGGCACCCAGGAGGTGACCCAGAGCATCGTTCAGGTCCAGGGAGCAGCAACCCATGCCGGGTCGGCGGCCTCCCAGGTGCTGGCGGCAGCCGGGGAGTTGTCAACCAACTCGTCGGCCCTGACCCGAGAGGTCGAAGGCTTCCTGCAGGGTGTCCGGGCGGCGTGACGCTGCCGGTTCGATCGGCAGCAACCACGCGAATCAAAAGGCGCAGCTTCGGCTGCGCCTTTTCTATGCGGGAAGCTTCAGGCCGTCTTGGAGATGTCCTCGGCCGGAGCGCTGCCGCCAACGGGGCCGGCCTCACGCCTGAGCCGGCGAGCCTCCTGGGCTCGCGTGACAGCCTCCTGAACGCAGGACAGGAGCGTGGCGTTCAGGTAAGGCTTGGCGAGAAAGACCGCTCCCGGCGGCAGATCGTCCTCGCTTGGCCATTCGCGGCCTGAGGAGACGATGATCTCCACACCGGGCCAGTCCCGGTGCACGTGGCCGACCAGCTCGTAGCCGTTCATACCCGGCGGCATCTCCACGTCCGAGAGCAGCACGTCCACAGTAACCTCGGCTTTCAGAACGCGCAGGGCCTCCTCGGCGTCGCCAGCCTCGATGACGCGGAAGTTCGCCTCCAGCAGGATATCGGCCGTCACGAGCCGCACCAGCGGTTCGTCTTCGACCAGGAGAACGACGCCTATGGGTTGCTGGTGGGACACAGGACCGAGGGGCAAGAGGGACAGGGCTGTTGGCAAACGTGGCCATTGATAGACGGTTCCACTTACGAGAGCCAGCCCTACCCGCGTGGTGACTTGGCGCACAACGCGGGAGAACCCAAGGGGCATCACCACGTTGTCCGCCTGTTGTATGCGTCTGGGGCAAGAATGAGTGCTGCATCCGTTACGGTTCTTCCACGCCGGACCCCGCCGACCATTCTGGTTGCCGAAGGGGATATCCGGATCCGGTATCGTGTCAGCGATGAGCTGCGGGCCTGGGGATTCAAGGTGCTGGAGGCCGGCTCCGCACCGGAGGCGCTGACGGTTCTCGACGCCGTCCCGGTCGATCTTCTGATCCTGGCCCTCGATCTGCCGGTGCCCGGAAGCAGCTGGGATGTGGTTCGTCACATGCGCGAGAGCCCGGTTCCAACGAAGCTGATCCTCACGTCCGGAGAGACGGATGTGCCGGATAGCCTCGAACCTTTCATCCGCAAGCCGTATCAGGCTGCCGAGGTGGCAGCCCTTGCCGCGCACAGCCTGCACTGGCAGCGACCTCCACAAGCTTGACCGCAGGAACAAAGGCAAAAGCTCGGCGGTTAGCTTTGCGTGAGCACGTCATCGACCCATCTCTCGGCCAAGGCCGACACCCCCCTCCAGACCATCCTCGTCGTCGAGGATGAGGTCCTGATCCGCCTTGTGGTTGCCGAATACCTGCGCGAATGCGGTTATCGGGTCCATGAGGCCGTTAGCGCTGAGGAGGCCATCCTCATCCTCCAGGCCCCCGAGGTGTCCATCGATATCGTGTTCAGCGACGTCGAGATGTCCGGGAACATGGACGGCTTTGGGCTTGCCCGCTGGGTCCGGTCCAACATGCCCGACATCCAGGTCATCCTTACCTCCGGGGCCGAGCGGTCGGCGGACATCGCCGGAACCCTCTGCGAAGCCGGTCCCCTGATGAAAAAGCCCTATCACACGCAGGAGGTGGTGGACCGGATCAAGCAGCTCAAGGCCACGGCAAAGCGCTTCTAAACCTGCTCGCCCAAGCGGCCGCTGCACCGCAGCATCACGGCTGCTTGACGATCGGGAACTGGAAAGAGCCGTCGCCGTTTCAGCTGGATGAAACCGCACCGCCGCATCGTGAAGCACCCTGTTGTCCTGCTGGTGGAAGACGAGCCGCTCGTTCGCCTCACCCAGGTCGACATCCTCAAAGAATCCGAGTTCTGGGTCGTCGAGGCTCAGGACGCCGACGAGGCGTTCGAGCTTCTGAAATCGCGGCCCGAGATCGATGCTATCCTGACTGATGTAGACATGCCGGGTTCCATGGACGGCTTCGAGTTCGCCCGCCTGGTGCGGCAGGGCTGGCCGGAGGTGGCCGTCCTGGTGATCTCCGGCAAGACAGGTCCTGGCCCGGGCGACCTGCCGCCCAACGCCACGTTCCTGCACAAGCCCATCATGCCCGATGATTTGGTCGCGGCGCTGCACGACGTGATGGCCAAGCGGCCGCAGAGCAGCGGCGTTTCCTGACAGGCTTGAGGGGGGAGCGCCTTTGGACCACGGGTGGCAGTCTGCCGCCAGTTTGCCGCCTCATGCGCAGATCCTCGATCTCAAACCCACCAGCCTCATCCTGAGGAGCAGCCGGCAGGCTGCGTCTCGAAGGAGGGTCAAGAAAGCACTGGATCCTCCTTCGAGACGGATTGCTCACGCAATCCTCCTCAGGATGAGGTGGAGGGAGACAGGCAGGTGTCATCCCCAGCGAGCGTCAGCGAGGGAAGGGGATCGATAGCGCCGAGCGTGTGAGTGGATTCCCTTCTTTCCGCTGCGCTCAGGCCGGGAGATACACCCTCCTCGTCATCCATATGCTCATTCCCACCCTCGTCATCCCGGACGAAGCGCAGCGAAGATCCGGGATCGTGTGCAGAATGTGACTCGGGTCTCCCTCTCCCTCAGGGAGAGAGTTAGGGTGAGGGGTTATAGGCTTCTTCGGGGTGGACGCTAACCCCTCACCCGCGCCTGACGGTGCGACCTCTCTCCGGCGGGGAGAGGTGAAGAAGCGCCATCTTCGCCTGGCGATCCCGGATCGGCTGCGCCGTCCGGGATGACGCTTGTCGGCTCCGGGGACGGGCCCTCTCCTGACCCTCGCTGACGCGAGGGCCACCCTCTCCCGCAGAGGGGAGAGGGCTGCTGTCGCCAATCTCGTCCAGCGATGACCCATTGAAGAACGGGCTCCGCCCCTCAACCCATTCACGCGTGGGCGGCCTCGGGCTGGCGCGTGTCGATCACCTCCGGGTGCTTCGCCACACGCGCCCACAGGCGCTCCACCTCCGCCTGCACCTTATGGATGGCAGCTTCCTTCACGGGGCCGTAGCCGCGGATGTCCATGGGGGCTTTCGCGATCGCCAGCAGGCTGGTGAAGCGCTGCACGTCGAGGCTCTGGAGAATGCGTTCGACCTGCGCCTCGTACCAGCCGATCAGCGCCCGCTCCGTGCGCCTCTCGGCCGTATAGCCGAAGATGTCGAACGGCGTGCCGCGCACGATCTTCATCCGGGCCAGCACGCGCATGGGCGTCTGGATCCACTGCCCGAAGGCGCGCTTCTTCGGGCGGCCCCGCGCATCGCGCTTGGAGGCCAGAAGCGGCGGTGCCAGATGGTACTTCACCGTGAAGTCGCCATCGAATTCCTGCTGCAGTTTGTCGAGGAAGCCGGTCTCCATGTGAAGGCGCGCGACCTCGTACTCGTCCTTGTAGGCCATGAGCTTGAACAGCGAACGCGCGACCGCATCGGTCAGTGCCTCGGAGCCGAGCGTCTCTTCAGCCTTGCGCACCCGCGACACCATCATCTCGTAGCGGGCGGCGTACAGAGCATTCTGATAGGCGGTGAGGAAGGCGACCCGCCGCGCAATCACCTGATCCAGTGTCTCAGGCTCGTCCGGCTTGTCGTTCGCGACCTCATGCACGACGGCAGGATCGGCGCTGAGCAGGCGGCCCCAGGCGAAGGCCTGCCGGTTGCGTTCGACTGCCACGCCGTTGAGCTCGATGGCGCGTGACAAGGCCTCGAACGAGACCGGCACGAGCCCCTGCTGCCAGGCAAATCCCAGCATCATCACGTTGGCGAACACCGTGTTACCGAGCAGCGTCTCGGCCAGCGCATTGGCATTGACGGTCGCCATGTTGCCCGCGCCGATGACGCGCTCAATGGCGCGCAGGCGCGTGCGGCTGGCGAGATCCGCATCGCGGAAGCGCACCACATCGCCGGTGGGCATCTCGGCCGTGTTCATCACGGCCCGCGTGCCGTGCCGGTAGGTGCCGGAGGCCTTGGGCGAGGAGCTGACCACGAGGTCGCAGCCGATCAGCGCGTCCGCCGCGCCCTGATCGATGCGCACCTGGTTCAGCTCGCCCGGATTGGTGGCGATGCGCAGATAGCTCAACACGGGACCGAACTTCTGCGCGAAGCCCGTGAAGTCGAGCACCGACACGCCGCGGCCCTCAAGATGCGCCGCCATGCTGATGAGCGCCCCGATGGTCACGACGCCCGTGCCGCCGACGCCGGTGACGAGCAGATCGAACGGCTTGTCGAGCGCGGGAAGAACGGGTGAGGGGAGCGTCGCGGCCCGTGCCGCCGCGTCGAAGGCTGACGTCGTCTTGGCTCGGCGCGTGGCGCCCTCCACCGTGACGAAGCTCGGGCAGAAGCCGTCCAGGCAGGAAAAATCCTTGTTGCAGGTGGAGAGGTTGATCTTGCGCTTTCGCCCGAAGGGCGTTTCCTTCGGCTCCACGCTCAGGCAGTTGGACGCCACCGAGCAATCGCCGCAGCCTTCGCAGACGAGATCGTTGATATAGGCGAAGCGCTTCGGATCCTCCATCTGACCGCGCTTGCGGCGCCGGCGCTTTTCCGTCGCGCAGGTCTGCTCGTAAATCAGCACCGTGACGCCGGGGATGTCGCGCAGCTCCTTCTGCACCCCGTCGAGATCGTCGCGATGGTGGATCGTCACGCCTTTCGGCAGATCGGCGGGAATGAATTTGTCCGGATCGTCCGACACAAGCGCGATGCGCTGCACGCCCTCGGCGCGCACGCTGTGCGCGATGGCGTAGACGCTCACCGGCCCGTCCACCGGCTGGCCGCCGGTCATGGCGACCGCATCGTTGAACAGGATCTTGTAGGTGATGTTGGCGCCCGCCGCCATGGCCTGCCGGATCGCCATGGAGCCGGAATGATAATAGGTGCCTTCGCCGAGGTTCTGGAAGATATGGCCCTGGCCCGTGAACTTCGATGAGGCGGCCCAGTTCACGCCCTCACCACCCATCTGGATCAGCGACGAGGTCTCGCGATCCATCCAGCTCGCCATGAAGTGGCAGCCGATGCCGGCGAGCGCTTTCGAGCCTTCCGGCACCTTGGTCGAGGTATTATGCGGACAGCCGGAGCAGAAATAGGGCGTGCGCGTTGCACCCGGCACCGCGATCACCCGCTCCGGATCCGGCGACAGGGCAGCCACGCGCTGCGCGAGGTTGAGATCGGGGAAAATCGGGTCGAGGCGTTTCGCCAGAACGCCGGCGAGGAAGCGCGGCGTGAGCTCTCCCGTCCACGGGATGAGCCGTTCGCCGGTCTCGTCGTGTTTGCCGACCATGCGCTCCGGTTTCGAGCCCGGATAGTCATAAAAGTATTCCTTGAACTGGCTCTCGATGATGCCGCGCTTTTCCTCAACCACCAGGATCTCGCGCTTGCCCTTCACGAACTCCATGGCGTCGTGGAGCGGCAGCGGCCACACCATGCCGACCTTGTAGATATCGATGCCGTGCGAACGGCAGGCCGCCTCGTCGAGGCCGATGAGGCGAAGCGCCTCCATCAGGTCGAGATGAGCCTTGCCGGCCGTGACGATGCCATACGAAGCATCGCGAATGTCGTAGATGCGCCGGTCGATGGGGTTGGCCTTTGCGAAGGCATAGACGGCGTGCTTCTTCGCCTCCATGCGTTCCTCGATCTGCGGTCCCGGCAGATCGGGCCAGCGGTAGTGCAGGCCTCCCGGAGGCGGCGTGAAATCGGGCTCGTTGAACTGGCGCGCCGGGCGCAGCTCGACGGAGGTGCCGGATTCCACGATCTCAGACACGGCCTTGAACCCGACCCACATGCCGGAGAAGCGGCTGAGCGCATAACCGTACTCGCCGAACTCAAGATACTCGGCGACGCTCGCGGGATGCAGCGTCGGCATGAACCAGCTCATGAACGCGACGTCAGATTGGTGCGGCATCGACGAGGACACGCAGCCATGGTCGTCGCCCGCCACCACCAGCACGCCGCCATGGGGCGAGGAGCCATAGGCATTGCCGTGTTTCAAGGCATCGCCCGAGCGGTCGACGCCTGGGCCCTTGCCGTACCAGAGCCCGAACACGCCCTCGACCTGCCGGTTCGGATCGGTCTCCACCTGCTGCGAGCCGAGAACGGCGGTGGCCGCGAGGTCCTCGTTGACGGCGGGCAGGAACTCAATCCGGTGTTCCTTCAACTGCTCCTTGATGCGCCAGAACTCGAGATCCACGCCGCCAAGCGGCGAACCGCGATAGCCCGACACGAAACCTGCCGTATTGAGGCCGGCCAGCTGGTCGCGTTTGGCTTGATCGAGGACGATCCGGATGATCGCCTGCGTGCCCGTCAGGAACACCCGGCCGGTCTCGCGGGCGTAGCGGTCGGAGAGCCGGTAATCGTCGAGGGACGGAACGCGCGTCATCAGCCTGACCTCAAGGAGAAAGCCCTGTTCTGGCTAACTATGGTAGTCCCGAACGGCTGGTAGGTGCTTTCTCTTTGTTCCTGCCAAAAGCTTCTTTGTGGTAGATGTTGCAACCATTAGCGATATATTTGGTAAAAATTACCAACGGGAGAGCGCCGTGCTGGAGAAGCAGGACGAGCACATTCTGGTGCAGCTGCAAAAGGAGGGGCGCACCACCAACCAGCAGCTGGCCGAGGATGTGGGCATGTCCACATCCGCCTGCTGGCGGCGCGTTCGGGCGCTGGAAGAGACTGGGGTGATCACCGGCTATTCGGCTCTGGTGGATAGGGAGAAGGCAGGCTTCACCACCTCGGCGATCCTTCACGTGTCCCTGGAGCGGCACGACGCAACATTCGTCGACGAGTTCGTTTCCCGTGTGACAGAGCGGGCCGAGGTGCTGGAATGCTTCGCCACGACGGGCGATGCCGATTACCACCTGCGGGTCGTGGTGCGCGACATGAAGGCTTACAACGCGTTTCTCGACGAGTTCATGTTCCGCCTGCCCGGTATCCGCTATGTGCGCACCAACGTGGTCCTGAAGGAGATCAAGACCAGCGTGGCGCTGCCGTTCTGAGCGACGGGCTTGGTTTATTTGCTCTCCGGCAGCAGCGCGTAGGCGAGCTGCGCGATGGCGACGGGGCGGCTGTCGCCAGCTGTGGTGAGCGTCACGCTGCCGAAGGCCATGGTGCGCCCCAAGCGCACGACCTTCGCCTCCGCCAGCACATCGGCGCTCGCCGCCGGACGCAGGAAATGCATAGTCTGGTCGACAGTGGTCATGGGCCGGTACGCCCCTCCGGCTGAGGAGACGGCGAACACCATGGCTGTATCGGCGAGACTCATGAGCGCCTGTCCGCAGACCACGCCGTTGTCGCGGCACAGCCGCTCCGAGAACGGCATGCGCAGAACCGCGCCCTCGGGGGTGAGGCTCTCGATAGAGAGTTCGAGAGCCTGGATCCAGGGTGCGAAGACATCGGCGAGCATCCGCTCGGCGGCGGCGTGGTCGAATGTGGACATGGATTCCCCCGGTAATTCTCTTCTTCTGATATCCGCTGCCAGCCGCGGCGAAGTGGCGGATACCAGTCTTATCTCACAGCAACTGGCATGCGCTGCCAATATCCTTCCATCACGAACGCACCGCATTCATGGTCAGGAGGTCGTAGGTCGCCACCGTTTCATCCTTGTCGGTGGTGATCTCCACATCCCAGCGCACCTCGCCATATTGCTCGTTGCGCGGCGACTTGGATTTCGCCGTCAGCCGGACCTTGATGGTCTCACCCGGCTGCACGGGCTTGATAAACCGCAAAGAATCGAGGCCGTAATTGGCCAGAACCGGCCCCAGATCCGGATCGACGAACAGGCCTGCCGCGAAGGCCAGGAGCAGGTAGCCATGGGCGACACGGCCGGGGAAGAACGGGTGGTTCCTCGTGTCTTCCTCGCTCATGTGGGCATAGAAGGTATCGCCGGTAAATTCCGCGAAGTGCTCGATGTCCTCCAGAGTGATATTACGCTCCTTCGAGATGAAGGTTTGGCCGATAGCGAGGTCGTCGAAGTGATAGCGGAAGGGATGGCGCCCCTCTTGGACCATCGGTGCGCCCTTGATCCAGCTCTGCGTCACGCGCGACAGCATGGCGGGTGAGCCCTGCAGGGCTGTGCGCTGCATGTAGTGATGCACGCCGCGCATGCCGCCGAGCTCCTCGCCGCCACCGGCACGGCCAGGGCCGCCATGCACCATGTGCGGCATGGGCGAGCCGTGCCCGGTCTGCTCCTTCGCGCAGTCGCGATCGATCAGCACCAAGCGGCCGTGGAAGGCTCCGACACCGAAAACCAGATCGGATGCCACTGCGGGATCATAGGTATAGACGGAGGCGACGAGGCTGCCATCGCCGCGATTGGCGAGAGCGATGCCCTGATCAAGCCCATCATAGCCCATGACGGTACAGACGGGGCCGAAGGCTTCGACGCTATGCACATTGGTGGCGCGGATCGGATCCGGGCAGTGCAGCAGAAGCGGTGGGATAAAGGCGCCGCGCTCGCGATCCGCGCCCTCGACCATGAAATCCTCTGGGTCGCCGACAACAATGTCAGCCTCGCTCCTCAGCTTCATCACTTGCGCCAGCACGTCCCGGCGTTGGCCGAGGCCGACCACCGGGCCCATGCGGACGTTCTCTAACTCGGGGTTGCCGACAGTGACCTTGGAGAGCCGTTCACGCAAAGCCTCAATGACCGCAGGAACATGCGCGTTGGGAGCGATGGCGCGCCGGATGGCGGTGCATTTCTGTCCGGCCTTGACCGTCATTTCCTTCGCCACCTCCTTGATGAAAAGGTCAAATTCCGGTGTGCCGGGTCCGGCGTCGGGGGCAAGAATCGCAGCGTTGAGCGAGTCTCGCTCGGCGATGAATCGGACGGATTCCCTGGCGATCACGGGATGTCGCTGCAGTTTCTGGGCCGTGTCTGCGGAGCCCGTGAAGGAGACCACATCCTGGCAGGTGAGGTGGTCAAACAGATCACCGGTCGAGCCGATGATGCACTGGAGCGCGCCTTCGGGAAGAATGCGGGACTCCGCAATCATGCGGACGAGAGCATGGGCCACATAGGACGTGATCGTCGCCGGTTTCGTGACCACCGGCACGCCCGCCAGGATGGCCGGTGCGAGCTTCTCAAGCATGCCCCAGCAGGGGAAGTTGAAGGCGTTAATATGGACGGCGACACCGTGCATTGGCGCCATCACATGCTGGCCGACGAAGCTGCCTCCCTTGGAGAGCGGTTCGACAGCTCCGTCCAGCAGGAACGTGGTGTTGGGTAGTTCACGGCGGCCCTTGGAAGCATAGACGAACAGTGTGCCGATGCCGCCATCCACGTCGATGAAATTGTCGGATCGCGTGGTACCTGTCTGGTAGGAGATCTTGTAAAGCTGCTCCTTGCGCTCTGACAGATAGATGGCAAGAGCTTTCAGAAGCTCTGCACGCTGATGGAAGGTCAGCCGCCGCAGATTAGGGCCGCCGACCTGCCGGGCATAAGCCAGCACCTCGCCCATATCGAGACCGCCGCTGGCGACCTCGGCGACCACGTCGCCCGTCACCGCGCTGCGAACCTCGGCAAGTTCTTGGCCGGGCGACATCCAACTTCCGCGAACGAAGCTCTCAAGTCTCATGGGGCACCTTGGATGATGAATGGTGGCTGCATCGGCATCGCCGGGTCCTTGCAGCATTATTGACCGACCGGTCGGTTAGTCAAGGAATTTTGCCGAGGTGAGAACTGGTAATGGCTCGACAATTCCGGAAAAGAATCGATAGGTGAGAGCTGCGGCCGAGAGGCGAGGCATCGTATCCGAGAAGCAAGTGGAGTGGGTTTGAATGGCCGGGTTTGTCGAAACCCTCCTGGACAAGTTCCATGAGCGGACCCCGATCAGGGCAGGCTCCCTGATCGTGACCGTCTTCGGAGACGCGGTCGTGCCTCGGGGCGGGGTGCTGTCGCTGGCCTCGCTCCATGAGATCATGCGCGCGTTCCGGATCAGCGATACGCTCGTGAGAACGGCCTTGTCCCGCCTCGTGTCGGACGGTTGGTTCGAACGCTGGAAGGTGGGGCGCAACAGCTATTACCGGCTCACCCCTCGGGGGCGGGAGGCTTTTGCCCAGGCGACGCAGCGGATCTATGCCGATTTGCCCCAGGACTGGCGGGGCGCCTTCGATCTCCTGCTGCTTGAGAACGCCCAGGACCGGACCACGCTCAAGGCCGAGCTATCGGAGGCCGGGTATGGGATCCTTGGAGCGGACCTCATGATTGCCGCTTCCGCATCGGCCGGAGAAGCCGCCGCCTTTCTGCGGCTTTCCGCGGTGCCAGCCGACCTCCCCACAGCCCAGCGGCTCGTGGAACGGGCTTGGCCACTTTCAGAGATCGAAAGCCGGTATCAGCGCTTCATCGACACCTATTCGAGCACGCTCTCGGCTCTAGAGCGAGGGGCCGGCTTCACGGATCTGGACGCCCTCCTGGTCAGGATCCTGCTGATCCACGATTACCGCCGGGCTGTCCTGAAGGATCCCCTGCTGCCGGCACAGCTCCTTCCGAAGCCATGGGCGGGAGCCCGCGCCCGTGAACTCTGCGGGACGATCTACAAGACCCTGCTGCCGGCCTCCGAGCAATGGATCGACACTCATGCCCAGGACGACAAGGGGTCGCTCCCGGAGGCCGACAGGGGCTTCGCAGAACGGTTTGCATCGATCCCGGTCAAGCTGAAGGCCGTCTGATCGATAAGTTACAAGAAAATCTTGAAAATCAAAATTTATGTGACATATTAGGGAAGGTTCATGAGACGCTGACGGGGCAATTCGCTTTACCTTGGAGCGCCAACGACCGGAATAGCGTTGATTATGCGCCCGGACGGGCGATGCCGCCGATCCTTCGAAGCTGCTTGGCCTCCTTCAGGAGGTGGCTTGGGAAGGGGAACGAACGAAGGCTAGGGAGAAGCGCCGTGTATGCACAGATGGTGAAGACGGGCGTCGATCATATCCAGTCCAAGGAAGAGATGTCTCCTGAGGAGCGCGCCTTCCAGGAGCGCGTCGATGCTGACATCAAGATCGAGCCGAAGGAATGGATGCCGGAGGCCTATCGCAAGACGTTGATCCGGCAGATCTCTCAGCACGCCCATTCCGAGATCATCGGCATGCAGCCGGAGGGCAACTGGATCACCCGTGCGCCGACCTTGGAGCGCAAGGCGATCCTGCTCGCCAAGGTGCAGGACGAGGCGGGTCACGGCCTTTATCTCTACTGCGCAGCCGAGACGCTCGGCGTGAGCCGAGACGAGCTGATGGAGCAGCTCAACAGCGGCAAGGCGAAGTATTCGAGCATCTTCAATTACCCGACGCTCACCTGGGCCGATATCGGGGCCATCGGCTGGCTCGTGGACGGGGCCGCGATCATGAACCAGGTGCCGCTGCAGCGCTGCTCCTACGGCCCATATTCCCGCGCCATGATCCGCATCTGCAAGGAGGAGAGCTTCCACCAGCGCCAAGGCTACGACATCATGACGAAGCTCGCGCGCGGCACGCCCGAGCAGAAGCAGATGGCCCAGGATGCCCTGAACCGCTGGTGGTGGCCGTCGCTGATGATGTTCGGCCCGTCCGATGCGGAGTCGGTTCACAGCGCCCAATCCATGCGTTGGAAGATCAAGATCAATTCGAACGACGAGCTACGCCAGAAATTCGTCGACCAGACGGTGCCGCAGGCCGAGTATCTCGACCTCACCGTGCCCGATCCGGACCTCAAGTGGAACGCCGAGCTTGGGCACTACGATTTCGGCGAGGTCGACTGGAATGAGTTCTATCAGGTGGTCGCCGGCAACGGACCCTGCAACCGCCAGCGTCTGCGCACCCGGGTGAAAGCCTACGAAGAGGGCCGATGGGTGCGCGATGCCGCCGATGCCTATGCGGCCAAGAAAGCGGCACGCGCCAAAGCCAAGGCTGCGTGAGCGGGAGAGCGACGATGACCGACAAAAAGGAATGGCCTCTCTGGGAAGTGTTCATCCGCAGCCAGCATGGCTTGGCCCACCGGCACGTGGGCAGCCTGCATGCGCCGGATGCCGAGATGGCGATCAAGAATGCGCGCGACGTCTATACGCGCCGCAATGAGGGCGTGAGCATCTGGGTGGTGCGCGCCTCCGACATCGCCGCGAGCTCGCCGAGCGAGAAGGGGCCGCTGTTCGATCCGGCCAACAGCAAGGTCTACCGGCACCCGACCTTCTACGAGATCCCCGAAGAGCTGGGGCACATGTGATGAGCGGGCAGGATGCGCTCTTCGAGTACCTGCTGCGCCTCGGTGATAACGCCCTGATCCTAGGGCATCGCCTGTCGGAATGGTGCGGGCATTCGCCGGCGCTGGAAGAGGATCTGGCGCTGTCCAATGTCGCGCTCGACCTCATTGGGCAGACGCAGCTCTGGCTCAATCTCGCGGGCGAGATCGAGGGCAAGGGGCGCGATGCCGACAAGCTCGCCTATCTGCGCGACGCCCGCGACTTCCGCAATCTCCTGCTTGTCGAGCAGCCGAACGGCGACTTCGCCGCGACCATGGCGCGCCAGTTCTATTTCGATGCCTGGCATTACCTGCTGCTGCGGGAACTCACGGGCTCGAAGGATGCGCGCATCGCCGAGATCGCCGCGAAGGGGTTGAAAGAAGTCACCTATCACCTGGAGCGGAGCCGAGATTGGATTCTGCGCCTCGGCGACGGCACGGAAGTGAGCCATCGCCGAATGCAGGAGGCTATTGACGATCTCTGGATGTACACGGGCGAGATGTTCGAATCCGACGAGGTGGATCAGGCCATAATGCGCGAAAGCATCGGTCCCGATCTCTCGTCGCTTCACGAACCGTGGCTTGGCCTGATGCGCTCAACCGCCGAGGAGGCCACGCTCACCCTGCCGCAGCCTGGATGGGCGCAGCGAGGCGGCAAGAGGGGCATGCATTCGGAGCACCTTGGCTACATCCTGGCGGATCTCCAGTTCCTGCAGCGGGCCTATCCCAACGCAACGTGGTAGGAGGCGGCGATGACGAGCAGCCTGACGCGGCCGGATCTGGAGCAGATCAGAACCTGGCTGGAAGAAGTTCCCGACCCGGAAGTGCCTGCCGTCTCCGTCATGGATCTCGGCATCGTGCGCGATGTGCAATGGTCGGGCAACGACCTCGTCGTGGCGATCACGCCCACCTATTCGGGCTGCCCTGCAACGAGCGTCATTGCGCTCGATATCGAGTCAGCACTGCGGGCGAGGGGGCTTAATCGCCTGCGCGTCGAACGCAGGCTGTCGCCGCCTTGGACGACGGACTGGATCAGTACTGAAGGAAGGCGCAAGCTCGAAGCCTACGGCATCGCGCCGCCGGCCGAGAGTGCGGGAGGCCCGTCGGTCTTCGACCGCCTGCTGCGCAAGCCGCTGGTAATCGCCTGCCCGCGCTGCAAATCCGAGAACACGTCGCGCATCAGCGAGTTCGGCTCGACGCCCTGCAAGGCGCAGTACCGATGCGACGAGTGCCTTGAGCCCTTCGACTACTTCAAGTGCATCTGAAACGAGCGGACGCTCCATGACAAAGTTCTACCCCGTCACCGTTGCCGACGTCAGGCGTGAGACCCGCGATGCCATCATCCTCACGCTGGACGTGCCGGATGAGCACAAGGAGGCGTTCAGCTTCTCGCCGGGGCAATACCTGACCCTGCGCACGAATATCGACGGCGACGAGGTCCGGCGGTCCTATTCCATCTGCGCTGCGCCCATGGAGGGCAGGCTCCGGGTCGGCATCAAGAAGATTGCGGGCGGCGTGTTCTCGAACTGGGTGAGCGAGCAGCTGGCTCCCGGCCATGTGATCGAGGCCATGCCGCCGATGGGCAACTTCTTCGTGCCGCTCGATCACACGCAGAAGAGGCATTTCGTGGGCTTTGCGGCGGGCAGCGGAATCACACCGCTGCTGAGCATCGTCAAGACGACGCTTCTGGCAGAGCCGCAATCCTCCTTCACCCTCTTCTATGGCAACCGCGCATCGAGCTCCATCATGTTCCGGGAGGAACTGGAGGATCTTAAGAACGAGCATCTTGAGCGCTTCAGCCTCATCCACATCCTCAGCCGCGAGCAGCAGGACATCGACCTCTTCAACGGTCGCCTGACCAAGGAGAAGTGCGACCAACTCCTCGAGCATTGGGTGGACGCGTCCACCATCGACACAGCCTTCATCTGCGGGCCGCAGGACATGATGCTAGGGGTCGCGAAAAGCCTCGAGGAACATGGCCTCGACAAGCGCAAGATTAAGTTCGAGCTCTTTGCCACGTCCACGCCAAGTCGCCGCCCGCGCAAGCCCGAAGAAGAGCAGGCCCGAAACCACAAGGATCTCTGCGAGGCCACCATCGTCATCGACGGACGCGCCCGCACCCTGTCGTTCGAAAAGGGCACCGCGTCGGTGCTCGATGCGGCTACCCAGGAAGGGCTTGAGTTGCCTTACGCCTGCAAGGGCGGCGTCTGCTCCACCTGCCGAGCGATGCTGGTCGAGGGCGAGGTCGACATGGATGCCAACTTCGCCTTGGAGGATTACGAGATCGCCCGGGGCTACATCCTCACCTGCCAAAGCTACCCGGTGAGCGACAGGATTCTGGTCGATTTCGACAAGTGACCGAGGAGGTGCGCCATGGTCGATGAAGAAGGCCTTGTCAGCTTTGTGGCCGGCGGCGGCCGCCTGAGCGCACCGGACAACGTGACGCCCCGTTATCGCGCGGAGCTCATGCGCCTAATGTCGATTTTCGTCGATTCCGAGATGGCAGGCGCCTCAGGCTTTGCCGATTGCATCAATCTGGCGCCTGGCCTCAGAGAGCGGATCACGGCCACGCACATTGTCCTGCAGAAATTCGATCATGCCCGGCAGGTTCTCGAATTGATGGAGCAGTTCGGGGCTAATATGGATCAGTATGTGGGGGCTCATCCCTGGGCCTCGCGCCTCGATCGCAGCGTCAATCTCGGGACACGGCGTGTGGATGGAGACATGCGTCTGAATGTATTCCATTCACCGATCAACGGCTGGGTCGACGCTGTGGTGATGAACTGCCTGATGGGGCAGGCAACCGTTGTGCAGCTCGACGAACTGACGCGCGGCTCCTACCAACCCCTCGCCGACACGCTTGCTGGCATCCTGCCCGTCGAGAGGCGTCATGCAGAACTCGGAGAAGAGGGGCTGAGAGTGGCCCTCGACCGGGGACATGACAAAACTGACGCTCAGGCTTCGGTGAATTACTGGTATCCGCGCGTCGCCGATAGTTTCGGCAGCAGCACGTCAGATCATTTCGCACAGCACCGGAAATATGGCCTACGCCAAAGGGGAAGGGAGGAACTCGTTGCCCAGTGGCAGGGCATCGTTCATCCCATGCTTTCGCGCTTTGGTCTTAGCATTCCAGGACACGCAATGCCGGAGATTGGCGAGCAGGCTTCCCTCCAGTGAAGTCCGCTGGGTAAGACGTTACTATTCCGCAGCGCTGACCCGCCGTGTGGGCGCAGCGGGTTCCGCGCTCAGATTACGGGTTCCGTCCACAATCAGTTGCGACACAAGCTCCGCGTAGTCCGCCCGTGTCACCTCGCCGTTGCTCTTGAACCAGAGATAATGCCAGTTGATCATGCCGAAGAGCGACATGGTCACGGGCTTGAGCAGCTTCGTTCCCTTGAGCTGAGGTGCGACGCCTGCCACCGCGTCGGAGAAGATCTTCACGAGATCGCGTTCCATGGATTTGAGCTCGGCCTGACGGTCGGACGGCAGCAGGCGAAGGGCGTTGATCTGCACGCTGTGCTGGGCATCCGCGTCCCGATAGGCTTCAAGGATCGCCGCGACGAGCGTCCTGAGGCGATCGCCAGGTGCAAGATCCGGCCGGTCGGCGGCCTCCACCACCTCAAGCAGTTCCTCCAGGTGGAAGCGGATCACGTCGAAGAGCAGTTCTTCCTTGTCCCGGTAATAGTGATAGAGGTTTGCCTTCGAGACTCCGCAGGCCTCGGCGATCCTGCTCATGGAGGCGCGGTCATAGCCATGCTCTGCAAAGAGCTCGGCCGAGCGATCAAGGATCGCCCGGCGTTTGTCGTCGTAATTGCTGGCGCGGGTGCGGGCCATGGGTTTGTCTATTCTTTCGGTCTGCGGTCGATCACGCGCTTCGCCTTGCCCAGTGAGCGCTCGATTCCTTCAGGGTCGAGGACGTTTACCTGAGCCGTGATCCCGATGGTATCCTTTATTGTCTGGCCTAAGCGGTCGGCCGCGGTCTTGCGGGTTTCCGGATAGTCAGCCTCGGGCCGGATCTCGGCCCTGATCTCCATCTGGTCCATGCGGCCGTCGCGGGTCAGCACGATCTGATAATGGCCCGACAGGCTCGGGATCTGCAGGAGCTTTTCCTCGATCTGGGTGGGGAAGACGTTCACGCCGCGGATGATCATCATGTCGTCGGTGCGGCCCGTGACCTTCTCCATGCGGCGCATGGTGCGCGCCGTGCCGGGCATGAGCCGGGTCAGGTCGCGGGTGCGGTAGCGGATGACGGGCATTGCCTCCTTGGTGAGCGAGGTGAAGACGAGCTCGCCCTCCTCGCCGTCCGGCAGCACCTCGCCGGTCACCGGGTGGATCACCTCCGGGTAGAAGTGATCCTCCCAGATGTGCAGGCCGTCCTTGGTCTCGATGCACTCGCAGGCGACGCCCGGTCCCATCACCTCGGAGAGGCCGTAGATATCCACCGCATGGATGTCGAAGGCTTCCTCGATCTCGGCCCGCATGGCGTTCGTCCAGGGCTCCGCGCCGAAGATGCCCACTTTAAGCGACGACTGGCGCGGGTCGAGGCCCTGCTTGCGGAACTCGTCCAGGATCGCCAGCATATAGGAGGGCGTGACCATGATCACGTCGGGCTGGAAGTCGTGGATGAGCTGCACCTGGCGCTCGGTCATGCCGCCCGACATGGGGATCACCATGCAGCCGAGGCGCTCGGCACCGTAATGCGCGCCCAATCCGCCGGTGAAGAGACCGTAGCCATAGGCCACATGCACCTTCATGCCCGGACGCGCGCCACTCGCCCGAATCGACCGCGCCATCACGTCCGACCACGTATCGATGTCGCGCTTGGTATAGCCCACGACAGTGGGCTTGCCGGTGGTGCCCGACGAGCCGTGCACGCGGGCGACCTGATCCTGGGGAACGGCGAACATGCCGAAGGGATAGTTGTCGCGTAGGTCCGCCTTGGTGGTGAACGGAAATTTTGCGAGGTCGCCGAGATCCCTGAAATCGTCCGGGTGAACGCCCGCCGCGTCAAACTTCGCCCGGTAGTGCGGCACGTTCTCGTAAGCATGACGCAGGGACCAGGCGAGACGCTCGCGCTGCCATGCGGCGAGCTCGTCACGGGATGCGCGTTCGAGGCGGTCGAGGGCAGAGGCCTGAGGTTTCAATTCGGACAGCTTGCGGAGCGGAATCTGGTTCAAGCAAACCTCCCATTCATGTTCTTGTTGGTTCCGTCTCGTCCGTGCTCGACCCGAGCAGCGTGCCGGGAATCGTGCGCGAATGCCCGCGAAACTCGGCGACCACCTCGCCCTGACCGTTGCGAACCGTCACGTCGTAGATGCCGGAGCGGCCAGAGCGATTGCGCTCCACTGCATGGGCGTTAAGCGTGTCGCCCCGGCGCCCGGGCTGCAGGAACGTGACGGCGCAGTGCTGCGCCACGGTGCGCTGGTTGTAGGTGTTGCAGGCGAACGCGAAGGCCGAATCTGCCAGCGTGAAGATGAATCCGCCATGACAGATGCCGTGGCCGTTCGTCATGTCGGGCCGGATCGGCATGGACAGAACCGCCTCGCCCGGTGCGACCCGCTCCACGACCATGCCGAGGCCCTGGCTCGCCTGATCCTCGGCCCACATCGCCTGCGCGCAGGCTTGCGCGATGTCGTGGGCGGCCATAGTGGAGGAGGGCGCGTCCATCAGGCTTTTCCTGTGAATTTGGGCTGCCGCTTCTCGAAGAAGGCCATGACGCCTTCCATGTAGTCAGGCGTGCGTCCGGCCCGGCCCTGCAGGTCGCGCTCCAGGTCGAGCTGCTGGCTGAGATCGTTCGTCTGCGAAGCATCGAGCGCTTGCTTGATCAGTCCGAGCCCGACGGTCGGCTGTGTCGCGAAGTGAGCTGCCAAGCGATGCGCCTCGTCCATGAGGCTTGCATCATCGACGGCTTTCCAGATCATGCCCCAGGCCTCCGCCTGTTCAGCCGGCACCGGCTCGGCGAGCAGGGTAAGAGCGCGTGCGCGGGCCGTGCCGACGAGGCGCGGCAGGAACCAGGTGCCGCCGGAGTCGGGAACGAGGCCGAGCTTCGCAAAGGCTTGGATGAACTTGGCCGAGCGCGCCGCCAGAACGATGTCACAGGCGAGCGCGATGTTGGCGCCTGCACCCGCAGCCACGCCGTTGACAGCGCAGACCACCGGCATCTGCAGTGCGCGCAGCTTGCGCACGAGAGGATTGTAGAGCCGCTCCAGCGTCGAGGAGAGATCGGGAGCCTGCCCCGGGCTGAAGACCCGGTCGGACAGGTCCTGGCCGGCACAGAAGCCGCGCCCGGCGCCTGTAAGGATCAACGCCCGGCAACCCTCATCGGCCTCCGCATCGAGAAGCGCCGCCATCAAGGCCGCATGCATCGCCTCGTTGAAGGAGTTGAGACGCTCGGGCCGGTTGAGGGTGATGACGCGGTAGCCCTCTCGCCTGTCCGTGAGGATGAGATCAGTCTCCACCATGGCCCTCCCGAATTCTTCACTGATGGCAAGCGGGTGGTCTTGCGACTTGTTTACTATTGACCAACCGTTCGGTCAATTATATTGATGTTGGACAAAGGGTCAATGAGAGCAATCACAGCTCGCACGGAGCCGCATGAGATGGGATTTTTCGAAGACCATCGGGATACGCTCACCCAAGCCTTGCAGGCTGTGCACCCACATGACCGCCGAAGCATCGAGCCCTGCTTCACCATTACGGCTTTCCCATTTCACTGTGTTCGATCCGCCATGGCCTGAAGGTCGCTGGTGGGACGATTCACTGTGCAACAACACATAAAAACAAACGACAACAACCAGGAGGAAACGGATGAAATCACAAACGACGCTCAAGATGATGCTGGCTGCCGGCGCTCTCAGTGTTGGCATGTCTCACGGCGCCCATGCGCAGGATACCGTCAAGATCGGCTCGGTGCTCTCGGTGACCGGTCCGTCGTCGTTCCTCGGAGAGCCTGAGGACAAGACGCTGCGGCTCTATGTCGACAAGATCAACGCGGCTGGTGGTGTTGCCGGCAAGAAGATCGAACTCGTGATCTATGATGACGGCGGCGACGCCAACAAGGCGCGCACATTCGCCACGCGCCTTGTCGAGGACGACGAGGTGATTGCCATGGTCGGCGGCACGACGACCGGCAGCACCATGGCGATGATCCCGGTCTTCGAGGATGCCAAGATCCCCTTCATTTCGCTTGCAGGCGCCATCGAGGTGATCGACCCTGTGCGCAAGTTCGTGTTCAAGACGCCGCACACCGACAAGATGGCCTGCGAGAAGATCTTCGAGGATCTCAAACGGCGCAATCTCACGAAGATCGGCCTGATCTCAGGAACCGACGGGTTCGGCGCTTCCATGCGGGCGCAATGCGTGAAGGTCGCGCCGAATTACGGCATGCAGATCGTCGCCGACGAAAACTACGGCCCGCGTGACAGCGACATGACCGCTCAGCTCACCAAGATCAAGAACACGGCCGGCGTGCAGGCGGTGGTCAATCCAGGCTTCGGTCAGGGTCCTGCCATCGTGACCCGCAACTATGCCCAGCTCGGCATGAACAGCATCCCGTTCTACCAGAGCCACGGCGTTGCCTCGAAGAGCTTCATCGATCTCGCCGGTGCAGCGGCGGAGGGCGTCCGTCTGCCGGCCGCAGCGCTGCTCGTGGGCGACAAGCTGCCGGACAGCGACCCGCAGAAGAAGGTCGTGACCGAGTACAAGCAGGCCTACGAGAGCGCTACGAAGCAGCCCGTCTCGACTTTCGGCGGGCATGCCTATGACGGCCTCTTCATCTTGGTCGAGGCGATGAAGCGCGCGAACTCCACGGATTCCGGGAAGATCCGTGACGAGATCGAGAAGACCAAGGGCTTCGTCGGAACCGGCGGCATCGTGAACATGTCGGCCACGGATCATCTCGGCCTCGATCTCTCCGCCTTCCGCATGCTTGAGATCAAGGGTGGCGACTGGAACCTCGTGGCATCAGGCAGCTGATCCTCGCCGGTATGGACCAAGCGGGAGGCTGACCATCGGCCTCCCGTTCGTCAATCTGACGAACGCGGGACAGCATCATGGCCGAGTTCCTCCAATTTCTCATTTCCGGTCTGACGGTGGGCGCCGTCTATGCGCTTGTCGCGCTGGGCTTCACGCTGATCTATAACGCATCCGGCGTGGTGAACTTCGCCCAGGGTGAGTTCGTCATGCTCGGTGGGATGGTGACGGTGTTCGCATCGGCTGCCGGCGTTCCGCTGCCGCTGGCCGCTGTGATTGCTGTGGTGACTGCTGTTTTAATCGGGCTCCTCCTCCATCGCTTCGCCATCGAGCCTGCCCGCGGCGCATCGGCCGTAACCCTCATCATCATCACCATCGGCGCTTCGATCCTGCTCCGTGGGATCGCCGCGATTGTCTTCGACAAGCAGTTCCACAAGCTTCCCGGCTTTACGGGCGAGGCGCCGATCGACATCTTCGGTGCGGCCGTCCAGCCGCAGAGCTTCTGGGTTCTCGGCGGAACCGCCATTGTTGTGGTGGCGCTTTACGTTTTTCTTGAGCACACGCTCCTCGGCAAGGCTGTGCTGGCAACGGCGGCCAACCGGCTGGCAGCGCGGCTGGTTGGCATCAACACGACCACGATCATGGCGCTGGCCTTCGGAGGCTCCGCCGCCATCGGAGCCATTGCAGGAATTCTCGTAACGCCGATCACGTTGACGAACTACGATGTCGGAACGCTGCTGGCCCTGAAGGGCTTTGCCGCCGCGATGCTCGGGGGCATGGGCAATCCGGTGGGCGCTGTCGTGGGCGGACTTCTGCTCGGTCTGCTGGAAGCCTTCGGTGCGGGTTACTTGAGTTCCACCTATAAGGACGCCTTCGCGTTCCTGGTCATCCTCATCGTCCTGTTCGCGGCCCCGCAGGGCCTGTTCGGACGCCGAGCCGTCGAGAGGGTGTGAGAATGGGCGCTCTCCTGAACCAGCGCTTCCTGACACTTGCCGTGCTGGCGATCGTCATCGCAGTGCTCCCGTTCGTCTTTCCCTCAAGCTACTACTTCCGCGTGGCGTCGCTCGTGTGGGTGTCGGCGCTGGCGGCCATCGGTCTCAACATTCTCATGGGGCAGGCGGGGCAAGTCAGCCTCGGCCATGCGGCGTTCTTCGGGATCGGAGCTTATGCCGTTGCCATCGGGCCGACGCATCTCGGCATCCCGCCCTGGGCGGCGCTTTTCATCGGAGCCGCGCTTTCCGCCGTGCTCGCCTACCTCGTGGGCCGCCCGATCCTGCGGCTGAAGGGGCATTATCTCGCGATTGCAACTCTTGGCCTCGGCGTCCTCATCGCGCTTGTGATCTCGACGGAAAGCCGCTGGACCGGTGGACCGGACGGCATGCCGGTCGAGCGTCTGACGCTTTTCGGCTGGCGGGTCAGCGGATCGTACACATGGTACTGGGTGACGGGTGCTATCCTGCTCGTCGGAACATGGATTGCGCTCAACCTCGACGAGACCCCGACGGGGCGGGCCTTCCGAGCGCTGCATGACAGCGAAGTGGCCGCGCAGGTGGTGGGCGTCGATGTCGCCCGCTTCAAGCTGCAGGCCTTCGTGATCGCTGCCGTCTATGCCTCGATTGCCGGTTCGGCGCTGGCCTTCATGAACGGCTTCATCAACCCGGATCAGGCGGGGTTCCTGCATTCCGTGGAACTCGTCACCATCGTTGTTCTAGGCGGCCTCGGGTCCGTCGTCGGCAGCATCGTCGGGGCGGCCGTCCTGGTGACGCTGCCGCAGGCGCTGACGGTCTTCCACGAATATGAGCATCTGCTGCTCGGCCTCATTATCATCGTGTCCATGATCTTCATGCGAAACGGCATCGTGCCGAGCCTCTCGGGCCTATTCCTCAGGAGGGCACGGTCATGACGATCCTGACGGCGACGGATATCGGCATCTCCTTCGGCGGCGTGAAGGCGGTCGACGGGGTAAGCTTCTCGGTGAGCCCCGGCCAGATCCTCTCGATCATCGGGCCGAACGGCGCCGGGAAGACGACGCTCTTCAACATCGTGTCCGGCATCTATGCGGCAAGCCGTGGCACGATCCACTTGGCCGACGAGGATGTGACCGGTCTGTCACCGCACAAGCTGGCTGCTCGGGGTCTCTCCCGCACGTTCCAGAACCTGCAGATCTTCCAGCGCATGACCGCATGCGAGAACGTGATGGTCGGCCGCCATCTCCGCGAGAAATGCAGTCTCCTGCCGGCACTGTTCAGAACGCCATCCGTCACGCGTCAGAACCGGGAAACGCGAGCCGCGGCGCTCGATCTCCTCGCCTATGTAGGGTTGAAGGATGTGGCGGACGTGCCGGCCGGCTCGCTTCCCTATGGCGCCTGCAAGCGCCTCGAGATCGCCCGGGCCCTCGCGGCAGAGCCGCGCGTGCTGCTCCTTGATGAGCCCGCGGCCGGTTGCAATGCGGTCGAGACCGAAGAGATCGATCATCTGATCCGGCAGGTTGCCGACAGGGGCGTCGCGGTTGTGCTCGTGGAACACGACATGAAGCTCGTCATGAAGATCTCCGACAGGATCCTGGTGCTGGAGCGAGGCAGGCCGCTGGCCGAAGGAACGCCGCGGGAGGTGCGCGATGATCCAAAGGTCCTTGAGGCTTATCTGGGACAGCACGGCGCCCGGGAGGCTGCCCGTGCTTGAGGTGGAGAATCTGCGCAGCGCCTATGGCCGCATTGAGGTCCTGAAGGGCATCAGCCTTGAGGTGCGTGCGGGTGAGGTCGTGGCGCTTGTCGGCGCGAACGGGGCGGGAAAGACGACACTGCTGCGCGCCCTTTCCGGCGTGCAGCCGATGACCGGCGGGGAGATCCGCTTCAAAGGACAACGCATCGACCGCATGCCGCCGCATCAGCGGGTGGGACTCGGCATCACCCAATCGCCCGAGGGCCGGCAGGTGTTCGGGCCTCTCACCGTTGAGGATAACCTGAGGCTCGGAGCTTACAGGCGGCGTGACAAGGAGATCGAGCAGGATCGTGACCGCGTTTTCGCGATGTTTCCGATCCTGGCCGAGAAACGTCACCTCCTGGCTGGTGGATTGTCGGGCGGTCAGCAGCAGATGCTGGCCATCGGCCGCGCCTTGATGGGGCGCCCCAAGCTCCTGCTGCTGGACGAACCATCGCTCGGTTTGTCCCCGCTCCTCGTCGATCAGATCCTGAATGCCATCGTGTCACTGAGGAAGGACGGGATCACGGTGCTTCTCGTGGAGCAGAACGCCACCGCGGCCTTAGGCATTGCCGATCGGGGCTATGTGCTTGAGACGGGCAAGGTCGCCTATAGCGGAACAGGTTCTTCTCTCCTTGCAGACCCTCAGGTGAAAGCCGCCTATCTCGGGATCGCGTAGTCCGCCGATCTGATCACTCCGATGCAGATTTTGCCGGCTCCAAGCTCTGCTTCGCGAGGGCAATGGCTTCCTGGAGCACCATATGCTCGCCGATGTGGTTGGCAAGGATCAGGACGAGGCGGCTGTTGAGCGCTGCACTGTCCTCATCCGACAATCCGCGATGCGCCTCGATCAGCGCACGATAGGTGCGATCCGGATCGGCCAAACGACTCTCGGTAGTGAGCCCGGTCATGCATGGCCTCCCTCAAATCCTCGCAGACGTCTTGAGGCGCTCTCAAACAGCAACGGCGTCCCATAACGCCAGCGGGCCGCGAGGTGCTGGTCGGGCCGTACGAGATAGGTGCTCCCAGGGCTTGCATCGAAGCGCTTCGCGAAGATGCCGTGCGCGTCGATAAGATCTTCACCGATGACAAGGGCGCGGAATCCCTTCGGGAGCTGACCTCCGTTCGGCACATGCAGAATCGTCTCCTCACCGCAAATCGCATCAAGCAACCAGATCGGCTGTCCATTGCGGTCGTGCATGGGAGCGTCGGGAAGAGGAGCGCCGAGGCGGGCAGAGCCTGACCAGGTGTCCGCATCCGGCGTCGAAAGCGGCGTGTCGTAAGTGGACGGCATCGACAGCCTTCCCGAGTTCACCATCCGCTTGGCAAAGGGGGCATGGCGCGCGAGAGCCAGGGCCGCATTGCGGAAGCGAAGCTCCTGCGCCGAGCGTGGCGCAATGAAATCGGTCGAGCGGGTCGAGTGGCCGATGTTCTCATCGGCCGCGGCGGAGCGTTCGAGATCGTAGGATTCAATCAGGCTCTCCGGCGCCTCACCCTTGAGAATGAGAGCAAGTTTCCACGCCAGGTTATCTGCATCCTGAATTCCGGAATTTGCGCCCCGGGCGCCGAAAGGCGAGACCTGGTGGGCTGCATCCCCGACGAAGACCACGCGGCCATGCACGAAGCGCTCCAGGCGGCGGCACTGAAAGGTGTAGACCGAGACCCATTCAAGCGAGAAATCGTCGTGGCCCAGCATCTGCCTGAGCCGCGGCATCACACGTTCAGGCAACTGCTCGGTTTTCACGTCTGCGTCACGGCCAAGCTGCAGGTCGATGCGCCAGACATCGTCCGGCTGCTTGTGCAGGAGAGCGGAGTGGCCGTCATGGAAGGGCGGGTCGAACCAGAACCAGCGCTCGGGTGGGAAATCGCCTTTCATCTTTACGTCGGCGATGAGGAAGCGCTCTTCGAAGGCCTCACCCTGGAACGCGAGTCCCATCATCCCGCGTAAAGGGGAGCGCGCCCCATCGGCCGCGACAACCCATTCGGCGTCAAGATCATAGAGGCCTTCGGGCGTCTCAACCGTAAGCGTTGCGCCATCATTGCGGTGCTTCAGGTCCACCACCTTGTTCCGCCAGCGGATCTCAAGGTTCGGGAGTGCTGCAGCACGCTCCACGAGGGCATGTTCCAGATAATACTGCTGGAGGTTGATGAAGGCCGGCATCTTGTGCCCATCCTCGGGCAGAAGATCGAAGGCGTAGAGCAAATCGCCGCGCTGAAAAACCTTGCCGACCTTCCAGGTGACGCCCTTCTCGAGGCAGGGCTCTGCAACACCGAGGCGATCGAGGATTTCGAGCGTGCGCTTGGCATAGCAGATGCCGCGCGAGCCTTCGCCGATCCTGTCTGCATCGTCGAGAAGCACCACGGGGATGCCGCGCTGCGCGAGATCGATGGCCGAGCACAACCCGACAGGTCCTGCGCCGACGACCACGACAGGATGCCGGATAGGGGAGGAGCGATCCTGATCAGCGCAGCGACGGTAGCCATACTGATAGAGGACTTTGCGGGTGTTCATGGCGCTTCCCATCCCTCCACCTCGTAACGTCTGTCAGGCTTGAAGCGCTGCCCACATCTCGCGGTCCCGCTCGGAGGTCCAGATCACGGGATGGTCAATGCCGGAGGCCTCGTCGAAGGCGCGCGAGACGTTGAAGGGCAGGCAGTGCTCATAGATGGCGAAATCTCCGAACTTCGGGTCCATGACCTCGCGAGTCGCGGCAAAGGTCTCCTTCAGCGAGCGACCACGCGCCGCCGACAGTTCAGCTGCGCCGTAGAGCGTGGTGACGAAATCGCGGGTCATGGCCGCTGCCTCGCGAACCTGCTGACTGCCGCGCAGGGCATCGCCACGGCCAGGCGCAATGGCCTGCGGCTGAAAGTCCAGGATAGCGTCGAGCGTGAGCGGCCATTCGCGCAAATAGGCGTCTCCGCAATAGCAGGCCGAGTGATATTCCACGAGATCGCCCGTGAACATCACCTCCGCATCCGGCACCCAGGCCACGATGTCGCCTGCCGTGTGGCCGGCGCCGAGATGGAACAGCTTTACTTCACGCTTGCCCAAGAACACGGACATCCCACTCTCGAAGGTGAGGGTGGGCCAGGTGAGGCCGGGCGGGATACTGCTCTCGCCTTTGAACAGACGTGGGAAGCGCCCGATCTCCGAGGCTTTGTCCTGCTCGCCGCGCTCGACGATGAGGTCGTAGGTGGCGTTCGAGGCGATGATGCCTTGAGCGTTATAGGCCGATGCGCCAAGCACGCGCACGGCGTGATAGTGCGAGAGCACCACGTATTTGATCGGCCTGTCGGTCACCGTTCGCACGCGGGCGATCACATCCTCGGCCATCATGGGAGTGGCCTGTGCGTCGATGACCATGCATCCGTCGTCGCCGACGATCACACCGGTATTGGGATCACCCTCGGCGGTATAGGCGTAAAGATCCGGTCCGATCTCGGTGAAGGACACTTTCTTGTCGGACATATCTCCCGTCGAGGCGAAAGCCTTGTCAGTCATGAACTCCTCCCGCTGGCCGCAAGCCTTCTTCCGTCTCGCAAGAGACGGTCAAATGACCGAAGACACTGTTTGAGAGCAGGTTAAACCCGATCCTGCGACCGTCAAGTTCACAGGCCTCAGTACGGAAGGGATCATCAGCGCAAATTGAAGCGCAACGGTACAGATATGGTGAATTGCTGCTGGGGGAGACCTGCTGGTGCCGGAGGAAGAGAGGAGCCCGGACTTGCCGCAGCCATCGCGGCTTGGTCAAGAGCCGGGTGGCCGGCGCTTCGCGTCACCGTCGAGCCGATGATGCGGCCGGACCGATCCATGGTGAAGCGCAGGGTTGCCACGCCGTCGATCCCTTGAGTACGGGCCACATCCGGATAACGCAGACGGTTCCGCAAGGCTGCGGTCAGACTTGCCACATACCGGTTGAGCGCCGTCGGATCGGCCGAAGCCGCAGCGCCTCCCATGTTCTCACGTGAAAAGGAGGCCTGTCCTTGGCGCGTTTCGGACGGCGGTTGCTGGACCACAGTGCGGCGTGGAGAAGGTTTCCGCTCTATGGTCTTGGGCGGTGGCGGCTTCTTCTTGGGTTTCGGCTCAGGTTTGGGCGGAGGTGGTTGCTCAACAGGCTTTGCGACAATCACCTCGGGTGGAGGGAGAGCCACGACGGGCTCAGGCTCAACCGCCATCTCCGCATCGACCGGAGGCACTTCCGTCGTGTCTTGTGGTTCAAGAAGTTCAGACACTTCCTCAGGCTGCTCCGCCGTGATTTCTTCAGGCGGCAGTGGCTCGATGGTTTCCGGTTCCAGCGGCACCGGTTCCGTTTCGATTGGAGGCGCTGCAACCGCAGACATCTCCGAAGGTGCGACGGTTGCTGCTTCCTCCATAGCGGGAGCAAGATCAATGGTGATCTCCTGCTCGCCAGGAACGCTGTCCGTTTTGCTGGATCGCCAGAGCGTCAGCGCTCCCAGAACGGCTCCATGCAGGGCAAGGGCCGTGACGAAAGCGATTGCGAGCCGGCTCGGCTCGTGCGTCGAGTGGATGCTTTGTGCGGACATCGGGCTTGGTTCAGGTCTTACTGAGGCGTCGTTCCGCCCGGAGCCTGGGCGATGAGCGAGACCTTGCTGAAGCCGGCCGCACTGACTTGCCCCATGATCTCAAGGATGCGCCCGTATGGGACAGCCCTGTCGCCTCGCACGAACACGACCTGAGCCGGATCGGCACTCGCAAGCGCCTTGAGCTTCGGCATCATCCCGTCCGGCGTGAGCGGTTCCTTGTCGAGAAACGGTTGGCCCTGCTGGTCGACGCTGATGACAACAGGTGCCTTGGGTTGCGACACGTTCGCGGCTGCCGTTTTCGGCAGGTTCACCGGCACACCGACGGTCATCAGGGGGGCTGCCACCATGAAGATGATGAGCAGCACGAGCATCACGTCGACGAGCGGCGTGACGTTGATCTCGGACAGAGGCGCAACACCGAACTCGTCGTCCGGCTCGCCTGTGTGAAGCGGTCCCATGCCCATTATTCGGCGGCCTCTGCGCGCAGGTGAGGCTTGCGATCGCGGGCGAGCCGATCACCGAGCGCCGTGATGCCAGCCGCAAAGGATTGCTGCAGGCGTCCTAGATCGGTCGTGAGCTTGTTGTAGGCGATCACCGCCGGAATGGCAGCCACGAGGCCGATAGCTGTTGCAAATAGAGCTTCGGCTATACCGGGCGCGACCACCGAGAGGCTGGTGTCCTGGCTTGCCGCGATGGCGGAGAACGAATTCATGATGCCCCAGACCGTGCCGAACAAGCCGATGAAGGGCGCGGCCGATCCTGTGGTGGCCAGGAACGGCAATCCCACCTGGAGCTGGCGCATGTCGGCCGACAGCGCAGCGCGCATGGCCCGTTCGATCCGCTCCCGACGCTCCGCGCGGCTCTCCGACGGATCCTGATCGCGCCACGCCTCCTGACCGGCTGCGATGATCCGCCCCGTCGTTCCAGCCGATTGCTGGTGAAGTTTGTCGGTTGAGTGGGCAGCCCTTTCGAAGGCACGTGCCTGACGACGGACGGTCCTGAAACGCAGAAGTTTATCGACCACGATCGTCCAGCATCCGAGCGATGCCAGGACGAGCAGGATCATGACGCCTTTGACGATCGGGTCGGCCTGCAGGAACAGTCCGACAAAGGAGAGATCGTGCGGAGCGGTGGGTACGATGTCGTTCATCACAGCAATCTCATTTCGTGAACGAAACGGTGTCGATCCTGGAGGAGGTCTCGAGGGCTGAGAGACACTCTTCGCGGGAATTCGCAGCACCGTCGCAGGTCATGACATCGTTAAGAAGAACGCGTCCGAACCGGGAGCAACTCAAGCCAGGAAAATCGAACAGCTTGATGAGGGTCTTGCGGCCAGGCACGGGACCAACTTCGACAGCCAGCCTCTTCGCCGCGACACCGTTCGTATCGAGGGCAAAAAGATCAAGCTTCAGCGAGCGCCAGCTGTCGCCCTTCTGATTGTCGATCAAGAAATAGGTTCGGCAGTTCTCGCCTGCAGCCTCGATCTTGTTCAGCTCGATACGCAAAGGCGGGGGCGATGCACGATCCTGAGCCAGAGCCGCTCCGCTGAAGGGGAGGAGCAGAGCGAGGCATGCCCATATGCCTCCTGTCGAAAACCCAGGGTCATTCCACGGGCTTGTCCTCATGAACCTCTCCTTCTCGTTCGCATGGACGAGCGCGCAGATGCGCAGCCTTACGGATGCAAGAGAAAACGCCAGCGTCCCTGAGAACCGCTGCTAGGAACGGATGTCCGAAACCAGCGAAACGTCTACGGGACGGTCAGATGAGATATCTGGGAGAAGCTATTCAAATCAAGGGGTTAAGCGAAAATCAGAGGCGTTCTAAAACACGCGCTACCGTGTTGAGAACGGAGGCGATTTCGCTTCCTTAAAACATCTTCAAAGTAAGTTTTTGCGGCTTTTGAGCAGGTCTGGCCTGCTGAGGACATCTCATCTGCGCTCAAAAGTGTGTCATACGCGGTTCACAAAAATACCATTTTGAAAATGAACAAGGAATCGAACCGGGACATCGATCAAGGAGTTGCAGCGTGGGTTTCAAAGGTCACGACAAGCCCTTTCCCGCTTGGTATCCATACGCCTTCGTCGGCGGGGTCGCTGCTCTCGCAACAGCGCTGTATGTGCTGGGTTGACGCCGAGTTGTGACAGTCCAAACGGCTCGTGACAGGCGCTTCGCCTGGAGCCGTTGGACTCTCTAATTTTCGGTGATGGTCTTGTCACTGCATCCCAAAGCGAAGCGAGGCAGTACATCCGTGCCTCGTTCACTTTTGGGAGAGTGTTGATCCTCATGTGGATCAGCCCGAGCATGGTTGCCGGAATATGGTTAACACATCGTTAAAAGATGCTTCCCTTTAGGAAGAAGTCGCTTATGTCGCAGCCTGTCGGCTCTTCATGGAAGCGCTCAGCCGCCGCCTACATGACGGCGCCCACCTGCCAGGGAACGAACTCGAGGTCACCATAACCCAGTTCCTCGGATTTCGTCGGCTCTCCGGAAGCGACCCTCAGCAGCGTCTCGAAGATTTCCTGCCCTTTCTCCTCAAGGGAGACGCCATCGAGGATATCGCCGCAATTGATGTCCATGTCGTCGACCATGCGGCGGTAGATGTCCGAGTTGGTGGCGAGCTTGAGAGATGGAGCGGGCTTGCACCCGAAAGCGGATCCTCGCCCTGTGGTGAAAGCGATCAAGTTGGCGCCGCCCGCCACCTGGCCCGTGGCGGCAACAGGATCGTAGCCGGGCGTGTCCATATAGACGAAGCCGTGATCCTTAATCTGCTCGGCATATTCGTATACGGCCTGAAGCGTGGAGCGACCGCCCTTGGCGGTAGCGCCCAGAGACTTCTCGAGAATCGTCGTGAGGCCGCCTGCCTTGTTGCCCGGTGATGGGTTGTTGTTCATCTCGCCGCCGTTACGCTCCGTATAGGCTTCCCACCATCTGATCCGTGAGACCAGCTTTTCACCGACATCCCGGGTTACGGCGCGGCGGGTGAGCAGATGCTCTGCGCCATAGATCTCCGGCGTCTCGGAAAGAATCGATGTCCCGCCGTGCCGCACGAGCAGATCGGAGGCGACGCCCAGGGCTGGATTGGCGGTCAGGGCGGAATAGCCGTCGGAGCCGCCACATTGAAGAGCCAGGATCAGCTCCGAGGCGGGGCGTGTCTCCCGCTGCGCCTTCGCAACGACCGGGAGCATGGCTTTCACCGCGTCGGCAATGGCCTGAACCGTTCGCCGGGTTCCTCCGGTTTCCTGAATCGTCAGGGTGCGGAAGGTGTCCGTCTCGGTGAGTCCGTATTCCTGCTTCATGCGCCCGATCTGAAACACCTCGCAGCCTAGGCCGACCATGATCACGCCTGCGAAATTGGGGTGGCTGGCATAACCCCACTGGGTCCGGCGCAGGATCTCGAACCCCTCGCCATAGGCTGCATGGCCGCAGCCTGTGCCGTGAACGATGGCGACGATGCCGTCGATGCCGGGATAATCATTCAGGATCCCCGAGCGCTCCACCTCTGCGGCGGCAAACCGCGCGACGGACGCGGAGCAATTCACGGATGTGAGGATGCCGATGTAGTTGCGGGTCCCAGTCTTGCCCGAGGCACGCCGGTATCCCTGGAAGGTGGCCTGCAACTCCGGCGGAAGCAGGTCGTCGTCCTTTGCATCGGCGCAGAACGCATAATCCCGCTCGAAATCGTGCAGGCCCACATTGTGCTCGTGCACCCATTCGCCCGGCGCGATATGGTTCTTGGCAAAGCCGATGATCTGGCCGAACTTCCGGATCGGTTCTCCCTCGCGGATCGGCTCCACGGCCATCTTGTGGCCGCGCAGGATGCGCTCGCGAACTGTGAGACCTGCAGCGTCGGCACCTTGGTTTACAAGATCGATGGCGATGACAACATTGTCATCAGGGGAGAGGCGGATCGTGCGTGGGGTATTCATGGCAATCACTTTTCGAAATCAGAGGTAGCCGTTTTCCTTGAGGAATTGCGGCAGCCAAAGAACGGTTTCAGGGACAAAGGTGATGAGGAGAAGAACGAGAAGCAAGGGGACCAGCCAAGGGGCACAGGCCTTCATGCAGTCTTCGAAGGAGATGTTCGCCACACGGGTGAGCACGTAGAGCACCATTCCGACCGGAGGCGTCAGCAACCCGATCATCAGGTTGAGGACCATGATCAGGCCGAAGTGAACCGGATCGATGCCGAGCTTGACGGCAACCGGCAGCAGCACGGGCGTCAGGATGGTGATGGCTGCAATCGTCTCCATGAAGCAGCCGACAATCAGCAGGAAGACGTTCACCAGGATCAGGAAGGTGATTGGATCCGCCGCATAGGTGATGATCCATTCACCGAGGGCGTCGGTGGTGCGGGTTGTGGTCAGCACCCAGCCGAAGATCGAGGCTCCTGCCACGATGAGAAGCACCACGGCGGTCGTCTCAACCGTGTCCATGGTGACACGAATGAACTGGCGCAGGCTCAACACCGAATAGCGGGGCCGCTGCCCGCGCGCGGCAAGCACCAAGTTGAAGCTGCGATGGATCACGGTCGACAGCAGGAGTGCATAGGCGCAGGCGAAGACGGCCGCTTCCGTGGGCGTGAACAGGCCGAAGCTCATGCCGCCGATGATGATGGCGGGGGTGAGAAGAGGCAGGAAGGCATTGACAAAGGAGCGTCCAAGGCGCCCGAACTCGAACTTCGCATCGCGCCCGATCCCATAATAATGGGCATAGAGAGCCACAGTGGCCGACATGAAGAGCGCCATGATCAAGCCGGGAACGATGCCTGCGACGAAGAGTGCATTGATCGACGCGTTGGCCACTACCCCATAAATAACCAGCGGCAGAGACGGCGGAATGATGGGTCCGATGGTCGATGAGGCGGCAGTGAGGCCCACGGCGAACTTCGTGTCGTAGCCATGATCGCGCATGGCCTTGATCTCGATCGTTCCAAGGCCACCTGCATCCGCCACGGCTGTTCCCGACATTCCGGCGAAGATAACGGAGCCGGCAACGTTCACGTGGCCAAGGCCGCCCTTCAGCCAGCCGACAGCCGAGACGGCAAAGTCGTAGATCTGCTTGGTGATGCCGGCAGAGTTCATCAGGTTTCCGGCCATGATGAAGAAGGGGACAGCCAGCAGGGGGAAGGAATCGACACCGTTCACCATCCGGTGAATCACCGTGATCACCGGGGTTGTGATCTCACCCGTGATGTTTCCGATGAAAAGGAACAGGAGTGAGGATCCTGCCAATGCCACCGCGATCGGGACGCCGATGACGATCATGATCAGGAGGGCAACAAGCATCAGGGTAATGAGCATGGGAGATATCCGCCCTCAGTCGATTGTCAGGCTGTGAGGGGCATCCGCCTCACGGCGGCGCAGGCGCCGCAGGAAACGTAAGGCCGCATGCACGGTCACGCCGGCCAGGGCCGCGGACACCGCCCAGTACAGGTAGCTTTTCGGAATATCGATCGAGACCATGTAGCCCGGAGCGAGGGCGCCGAGCTGATAGGCATACCATGCCATGGCGCCGCAGAAGAGGGCAACGAGGCCATCCACCGCAACAAGGGTCCAGTGCCTCGCTTCTCGGGGAACATAGATGAGAAGCGCCTCGACGGCGATGTGCGAGCCCTTGCGCATGGCCGTGACCGAACCGACAAAGGTGATCAGGATCAGGAAATACCGGGCGATTTCCTCCGTCCATCCCAGCGAATTGTTCAGAACGTAACGGGTGAAGAACTGCAGGAACACGATCCCGAACAGGATCCAGAAGATGCCAAAGACCAGCACATCCGACCAACGAAGGTCGGAGAGATCCACATGCGCCTCCTCCTCGCGCCATTGTTCGAAGAGTTCATCCATCTCCTGGTGGATATCTCCCGAGGGAGCAGCATCCATCCTCGCGTCGGTCATGGGAGGGGCCTGGGTGTTTTGCATCGTGGGCCTTCGTTCCGGCTTTTCTCAGTGAGAAGCGTGAGGCTCTCTCCACGCAGAAGAGAGCCTCGAGGATCGTGCTAGTTGGTGGCTGCCTTGATGGCCTGGAGACGGTCGTAGACGGTTTTGTCCCAGGTGGCATCAGAACCCATGTGCATCTTGACCACGGCTTCGCGGAACGGTGCCCGATCCACAGTCACCACATTCTTGCCCTGTCCCTTGAACCATTCGACCAGCTCCTTCTCCATCTTGGCGATGTCGTCGGTGCATTTGTCCGCAGCTTCCTGAAGGACTTCGGTCAGGGCCTTCTGCTCGTCGGCTGAGAGGCGCTTCATCGTGCCGCCGGACACGATGCTGAGAAGGGCATCCGTGATGTGCCCGGTCAGCACGATATTCTTCTGGACCTCATGGAACTTCTTGGCCTGGATGGTGACCAGCGGGTTCTCCTGCGCGTCGACCACGCCCTGCGAGAGCGCCAGGTAGACCTCCGCGAAGGCAATCGGCGTCGGATTCGCGCCGACGGCTCTTGGGAACATGGTGTAGAGCGGCGCATCGGGCACCCGGATCTTCACACCCTTCATGTCCTCGGGCTTGGTGATGTCCTTGTTGGCCGTCACATGCCGCTCGCCGTAATAGGTGAGGCTCACGACCCGGTGGCCGGTCTTCTTCTCGTATCCTTGGCCGAACTCCTTGAAGAGATCGGATTTCCGGAAAGCGTTCCAGTGGCCGAAGTCACGGAACATGTAGGGAGCGCCGCCGATGGCAACCGGCCCATGGGCGCGGCCGGCGAAGAGCTGGCCGGTATAGATGATGTCGACCGTGCCGAGGGACAGGCCCTCGTTGATGTCGCTCTCCTTGCCGAGCGACGAGGCCGGGAAGACCTCGATCGTGTACTTGCCGTTGGTCCGCTTCTTGAGCTCCTCGCCAGCCCAGAGGGCCCATTTGTGATAGGGCTCCGATGTCTCGTAGACGTGCGCCCATTTGAGCTTGGTCTGGGCGCTTGCCGGCATGGCCGGAAGGGCGACAGTCGCGGCGGCGATAAGGCCAAAAGCTAGGCGGCGGGTCAAAGATGGCATAAGCGTTCCTCCGAAAAAGCCCGGCTCTGCGGCCGGCTCGTGATGGTCGGCGAGCGGTGAACTCGCCGGAGACACCCGACAAGCTTGTGGCTTTTGCCCATCGGTTGAACTAACATGTTAGAGATATGGACGCGTTCGACAAGAGAAAATACGACGAATTCCTAACTCCCTTGGAGCGCGGGCCGCGGGGGAACACGACCGAGCAGGTCGAGCGCGCGCTTCGATCCGCCATCGTCAATCTCGATTTCGAGCCGGGCGAGTTCATCGACAAAGGGGCTGTTTGCGTCGCCCTTGGCGTCTCCCGATTTCCCGTCTCGGAGGCTCTCGCCCGTCTCGCGACGGAGGGACTCGTCGAAATCCTGCCGCAACGCGGCAGCCGGGCTGCCCGCATCCGCTTGCCCGAGATCAAGGAATCGATGCTGATCCGTCAGGCTCTTGAATGCATGGTGGCGGAAAAGGCAGCCGAGCACCTGTCGGCGGCCCATATGGACGCCCTTCGTGAAAACCTGCGGGCCCAGCAGGAGGCCGTCGAGCGAGGAGACCGCCCCGGCTTCTATGCCCTGGATCTCACGTTCCATACGATCCTGGTCGAAGGGCTGAACCTGCCTCGCGTGGCTGCCGTCATCGACGCGTCCCGTGCCAATATCGACCGGGTCCGCCGGCTCCTCTCATCGCCCCGCCGCCATACTGTGACCCTGGCCGAACATCGCGAGATCTTCCACGCGCTTGAAGCACGCGACCCTCAAGCGGCGCACAGGGCCATGGCGGCGCACCTTGAGGAGGTCATGGAAGAGCTGGGGCGCTTCTCGGCCGAACATGCGGACGTGTTCGTACACATCTGACGGTCGCCAGACCGGATAATGAAGCTGCCCTTTCCCCAGGCCATATTTCCACCTCGTTGCACCTATGGCCGGATGGTGTTTCTTTCCTAGTTCTCTCCGGAGGAGAACAACAAATCATGACGAATGACGCACCTCTGTCCCTTCACGTGCCGGAGCCGGCCGTTCGTCCGGGGGGAGCCCCGGATTTCTCGAATGTCAAAATTCCCAAGGCAGGCGCTGTCCCTAAGCCGGACGTCGATGTCGATCCTGAGTCCATCCGGGATCTCGCTTTTTCGATCATTCGCGTTCTGAACCGGCATGGCGAAGCCGTTGGTCCGTGGGCCGGTCTGCTGAGCGATGAGGAACTGATCGAGGGCATGCGTCATATGATGACGCTGCGGGCCTTTGATGCCCGGATGCTGATTGCTCAGCGCCAGGGCAAGACATCCTTCTATATGCAGCATCTTGGGGAGGAGGCGATCAGCTGCGCCTTCCGCAAGGCGCTCTCACCAGGCGATATGAATTTTCCGACCTATCGCCAGGCTGGCCTCCTGATTGCGGACAGCTATCCCATGGTCGACATGATGTGCCAGATTTATTCCAATTCGCGCGATCCGCTCAAAGGACGCCAGCTGCCTGTCATGTATAGCTCCAAGGAGCATGGCTTCTTCACCATCTCCGGCAACCTCGCGACCCAGTATATACAGGCGGTCGGCTGGGCGATGGCCTCAGCGATCCGCAATGATAACAAGATCGCGGCCGCTTGGATTGGTGATGGCTCGACCGCCGAGTCCGATTTTCATGCCGCTCTCGTCTTCGCCTCAACCTACAAGGCACCGGTCGTCCTCAACATCGTCAACAACCAATGGGCGATTTCGACCTTCCAGGGCATCGCCCGAGGAGGATCGGGCACCTTCGCGGCCAGGGGCTTGGGTTTCGGCATTCCCTCCCTGCGGGTGGACGGCAATGACTATCTTGCCGTTTATGCCGTGGCAAAATGGGCCGTCGAGCGGGCCCGTCGCAATCTCGGGCCGACGCTTGTCGAATACGTCACCTACCGGGCTGGCGCACATTCCACATCCGACGATCCCTCAGCCTATCGGCCGAAGACCGAGTCCGACGCCTGGCCTCTCGGCGATCCGATCATTCGCTTGAAGAACCACCTGATCGTGCGCGGCGTCTGGTCCGAGGAGCGGCACAAGCAGGCCGAGGCGGAAATTCTTGACACGGTGATCGCCGCGCAGAAGGAGGCGGAGAGCTACGGCACGTTGCATGCCGGCGGCAAGCCGTCCGCGCGCGACATGTTCGATGGCGTTTATGCCGAGATGCCGCCTCATCTGCGGCGGCAGCGTCAGCAGGCGGGGGTCTGAGCCATGGCACGCATGACGATGATCGAAGCCATCCGGGACGCGATGGACGTGATGATGGCGCGTGACGAACGCGTCGTGGTCTTCGGCGAGGATGTGGGCTATTTCGGCGGCGTCTTCCGCTGCACGGCAGGCCTCCAGCAGAAATACGGAAAAACCCGCTGCTTCGACGCTCCGATCAACGAAGCCGGCATCGTGGGAGCAGCCATCGGCATGGCGGCCTACGGGCTTCATCCTTGCATCGAGATCCAGTTCGCCGATTACATGTACCCTGCCTACGATCAGATCGTGTCGGAGGCAGCCCGCCTGCGGTACCGTTCGAATGGCGAATTCACCTGCCCGCTGGTCGTCCGCATGCCGACCGGTGGCGGGATCTTCGGCGGGCAGACCCACAGTCAGAGCCCGGAAGCCCTGTTCACCCATGTGTCCGGATTGAAGACCGTCGTGCCGTCAAACCCGCATGATGCCAAAGGCCTTCTCATCGCGGCCATCGAGGATCCCGATCCGGTGATCTTCTTGGAGCCGAAGCGGCTTTACAACGGACCGTTTGATGGCCACCACGATCGCCCGATCACGCCCTGGTCGAAGCACGATCTCGGGGAGGTTCCGAGCGGGCATTTCACTCTGCCGCTCGGCAAGGCATCTATTGTGCGTGAGGGGGCAGCCGTCACCGTGCTGGCCTACGGGACAATGGTGTATGTCGCGCAAGCCGCGGCAGCGGAAACGGGTGTCGACGCGGAGATCATCGATCTGCGCACCCTGCTTCCTCTCGATATGGAGACAATCGTTGCGTCCATCAGGAAGACGGGCCGTTGCGTGATCGTCCATGAGGCGACGCTCACCTCCGGATTCGGGGCGGAACTGGCGGCACTCGTTCAGGAGGCCTGTTTCTTTCAACTTGAGGCGCCGATTGCCCGCGTGACCGGATGGGACACGCCTTATCCGCATGCGCAGGAATGGGATTACTTCCCGGGGCCTGCCCGGGTCGGGCGCGCGCTTATCGAGACGGTGGAGGCCTGACATGAGTGAGCACCTGATCAAGATGCCCGATGTGGGCGAGGGCATCGCTGAGGCCGAACTCGTCGAATGGCACGTCAAGATCGGCGACCTCGTGCGCGAGGATGCCCTGCTTGCAGCCGTGATGACCGACAAGGCGACGGTGGAGATTCCCTCTCCCGTCGATGGAGAGGTTCTCTGGCTCGGCGCGGACATCGGAGACGTGGTCGCGATCGGATCTCCTCTGATCCGCCTGAAGACCGGAGATGAGGAGGGCGCTGCTGGCGGTGGTGATACGGCCGAAAAGGCGCCTGAACCGCCGGCTCGGCCAAAGGAGATCGAGGCTCAGGCCGATGGCGCGGTCAAAACTTCGGATGCCATCGTCGAGAAACAGGCGAGGGAAGCGCCCCGGCCTCAGCCCGTGGAAGCTCCGCAGAGCCCACCCGTGAGAGCACACCGCCCATCCGTCCCGCGCACCGAGGGCGACAAGCCGGTTGCTTCCCCGGCCGTTCGGTTGCGAGCCCGCGAAGCCGGTATCGACCTGAGGCAGGTTCCGGGTACCGGCCCCGCTGGCCGGATCACGCACGAGGATCTGGACGCGTTCCTCACCCATGGCCCGCAAGTCGCCAGAGTGACGGGGCTCGCACAGGATACATCCGTCCAGCACGTCAAGGTAATTGGATTGCGCCGCAAGATTGCGGAGAAGATGGCGATCGCGAAATCGCGCATCCCGCATATCACCTATGTGGAAGAGGTCGATGTCACCGCTCTTGAGGATCTGCGGACGACACTCAATGCGAACAAGCGATCCGATCGACCGAAGCTGACCCTGCTGCCCTTCCTGATGCGCGCCATGGTCAAGGCCATCGCCGACCAGCCGCATTTGAACGCCATCTATGACGACGAGGCGGGCGTCGTTCATCAGCACGGCGGCGTTCATATCGGAATCGCCACGCAGACCGGTTCGGGCCTGATGGTGCCCGTCGTCCGACATGCAGAGGCGCGGGACATCTGGGGCTGCGCCACGGAGTTGACCCGTCTGTCCGAAGCCGCCAAGGCCGGCCTCGCCACCCGGGAGGAACTGAGCGGCTCGACGATCACCATTACGTCGCTCGGCGCAATGGGTGGCATCGTCACGACACCGGTGATCAATCATCCGGAGGTTGCCATCATTGGCGTCAACAAGATCATGGTGCGGCCCGTCTGGGACGGCTCGACGTTCGTTCCTCGCAAGATGATGAACCTGTCCTCCAGTTTCGATCACCGGATTATCGACGGCTGGGATGCGGCGGTGTTCGTGCAGCGCATCAAGACGCTGCTGGAGACGCCCGCAATGATCTTCGTGGAGGCTTGACGTCAATGAAGGATATCTCCTGCAAGCTCCTCGTCATCGGAGCAGGGCCAGGTGGCTATGTCTGCGCCATTCGCGCTGGGCAGCTTGGCATTGACACGGTCATCGTGGAAGAGAGGAAGCCCGGTGGAACCTGTCTCAATGTGGGCTGCATTCCATCCAAGGCGCTCATTCATGCGGCTGAGGAATACGATCGGATCGTTCATCTGGCATCGGGGCAGAACCCGCTCGGGATCAAAACGACGAAGCCCGAGATCGATCTGCCGCAAACCATCGCTTGGAAAGACACCGTCGTAGGCCGTTTGAACAGCGGTGTGTCGGGTCTTCTTAAGAAGTCCAAGGTCAAGATGGTCCAAGGCCGGGCGCGGTTTCGTGACGGCAGGACGGTCGAGGTGGAAACGGAGACCGGCCGGCAGATCATCCGTGCCGAGAATGTGGTGATCGCAACCGGATCGGCTCCGGTCGAACTCCCCAGCCTGCCATTCGGCGACACTGTCATCTCCTCGACCGAAGCTCTTTCGCTGACGTCGGTTCCTGAGAAACTGGTTGTCGTTGGCGGCGGCTATATCGGTCTCGAGCTTGGGACAGCTTTTGCCAAGATGGGTGCCAAGGTGACTGTCGTTGAGGCGCAGGCACGCATCCTGCCGCAATATGATGCCGAACTCACCCGGCCGGTGTCCAAGAGGCTGCAGGCTCTCGGCATCGACGTCATGACACGCGCAAAGGCCCGAGGTCTGACCAAATCAGGCACTGCTCTGCTGGTCAAAGCTGAGAGCGGATCCGAAGTGACGCTTGCGGCTGATAGGATCCTCGTAACAGTCGGCCGAAGGCCGGTCACCCAAGGCTGGGGAATGGAGGAACTCGTCCTCGATATGGATGGTCCCTTCATTCGGATCGACGAGAAATGCCAGACCTCGATGCGGGGCATCTATGCCATCGGTGATGTGACGGGCGAGCCGATGCTGGCCCATCGGGCCATGGCGCAGGGCGAGATGGTGTCCGAGATCATCGCAGGCCACAAACGGGTCTGGGACAAGCGAGCCATTCCGGCGGTGTGCTTCACTGATCCTGAGATCGTTGCCGTCGGCTTGACCTCGGATGAAGCTCAGAAGACCGGTGGCGAGATCAGGGTAGGCCATTTTCCCTTCTCGGCGAACGGTCGCGCCATGACGAAACTTGGCGAGGAAGGCTTCGTGCGTGTTGTGGCCCGTGCGGACAATCACTTGGTTCTCGGCATCCAGGCCGTCGGGCAGGGCGTGTCCGAACTCTCCGCTGCGTTTGGCCTTGCCATTGAGATGGGGGCACGCCTTGAGGATATCGCTGGCACCATCCACGCGCATCCCACCCAGGGCGAAGCGTTCCAGGAGAGCGCCCTGAAATCACTCGGGCGCGAACTCCACATCTGAGAGCGGCGGACGGTCCCTGACTGTCCGTCTCAGCTACCCTGGAGGGGCAACCCTGTAGGCCTCGATAGCGCCTTTGCCTTTGATGAGAACGGGTCCCAAGGGGGCAGCATCGACGCGCGTCTGGATACGCTCCCAGGCAGTGGCGCTCAGATTGATGCCGCTCTGTCGGCCGTGCCCGGCGAGCCGCGCGGCGACATTCACCGTATCCCCCCAGATATCGAAGCTGAACTTCTGCCGCCCGACGACGCCCGCAACAACAGGGCCAACGTGGATGCCAACGCGGACATCCCAGGGCAGAGGCAAGTCACGGGCGGACGCGATGGTCGACATGGCACATTTGACGCTTGCCATCACCGGATCCGGATTGGGCAGGAGCAGGCCGGCAGTAGCGAGAAACCCGTCGCCGATGGTCTTAATCTTCTCAAGGCCATGGTGAGAGACGATCTCTTCGAAGCTCGAGGCATACACGTGAAGGTTTGCGACGATCTCCTCGGGCGCAAGGAGATCGCAATAGGCTGTGAACCCGACGATGTCGGCGAAGAACACGACGACATCGTCGTGGCGGCGGGGCGTCACGGTTTGGGACTGCTCAAGTTCGTCCACAGCCTGTGAGGGCAGAATGGCATGAAGAAGCGCTTCGGCGCGACGCCGCTGATGATCGATTTCGGTGAGGTAGCTGAGTTCCTGATCGTGCAGCCTCTTCTTCTCGAGGCAGGCTCTTACACGTGCTCTCAAGAGCGCCGGGTTGAAGGGCTTGGGCAGATAGTCCTCGGCTCCGAGTTCAATACAGCGGACGACACTCTCGAATTCCGACAGGGCGGAAATCATCAGGACCGGGATGTCGCGCGTCGCCGCGTCCGTCTTGAGCTGCTTCAGGACCTCATAGCCATTGACCTCAGGCATCATGATATCGAGGAGAACGAGATCGAAACGCTCTTGGGCAATCAGGGTGAGAGCCTCGCGCCCATTCTCTGCCGTCGCTAGATCCGTCCACCCCTCGCGCTGCAGCCTTCGCGTCAGCGTATACCGGTTGTCCTCATTGTCATCCACGACAAGGATACGGACGCCGGCACTGGTCATGACACACTCCGACCCCGGATCAGCGAATCGATTGTTTCCAGCAACCTGTTGAAGACGACCGGTTTGGTGTCATAGGCATTGCAGCCGGCGTTCAGCGCCTCATTGTCTTCGCTGTAGAGAATTCTGGTCACATTCACTCCTGGTGCTCCACTCGGCCGAGCCGCAGACAATCGGCGATGACATCCCGCAAAGTGGCGAGAACCTCGTCCCGTTCGCCGAGTTTCTTGCGCAGAATTCTCCGAATGCCGCCGCTCAGGCGCCGCTGGGCTTCCTCGTCGACGTCGGCCGCCGTCAGCACGATGAGAGGCAGATGCCGCGTCTCTTCGCTTCGGTGGATCTCATCGACGAACTCGAACCCATCCATTTCCGGCATGATCAAGTCGAGGAGGATGATATCGGGCTTGACGAGCGGGAGCCGGTCCAGAGCGACCCGACCGTTCTCGGCTTCGGCCACCTCCCACCCGTCCTCGCGTAAGATCCGGGCAAGCCACCCCCGGGTGTGCGGGTCATCCTCTACAACCAGAACCCGAGAGCTCGCATGGTCGGTTCGGCAGGCGGCTAGAGCCTTCAGGAGGCACTCGCGTTTGACGGGCTTTGTCAGATAGGCAGCGGCCCCAAGGGCGTAAGCCTGGTTCTCTTCGTCGACGATGGTGACCATGATGACCGGGATATCTTGGAGTACAGGGTCACGTTTCAACTGCTGGAGAGTGCTCCAGCCATCAAGGTCCGGCATCAGGACATCCAGGGTGATGACCGAAGGCCGGATCTCACGGGCGATCTCGATACCTTGGCGGCCGCTCTCTGCCGTCGAGACTTCAAAGCCCTCACGCATCAGGATCTGGCGCAGGATCTCTCGCGATGTGGCCTCGTCATCGATGATCAGCGCGCGTCTTCCTCGTCCGAGAGCTTGCGGCATCACCGGAGGACTTCCTGCGCTGGAGCGTCTTCTGGGAGGGCCTATCACCCCGCCTGCCGGCAGGGAGACGGTGAAAGTGCTGCCAGTATCCACAACGCTTTGCACGGTGATGTCGCCGCCCATCACGCGGCAAAGCCGGCGGCTGATCGCAAGTCCGAGCCCGGTTCCTCCGAACTTGCGTGTCGTCGTGCTGTCCGCCTGGCTGAACTCCTGGAAAAGCTTGTCGCATTGCTCCGTCGTCATGCCGATGCCCGTATCCTGCACCGCGATCGTTATCGTGTCTCCTCCTCGCTCCACGACTCGAGAAGCCCTTATTGTCACAATTCCGTCTTTCGTGAATTTGCAGGCATTGCTCAGGAGATTGAGCAAGACTTGTTGCAGGCGCACGGGATCGGTCTGCATCCTGCCGATCTCTGACGCGACCTCGACCTTGAGATGGTTGCGGTTCTTTCTGGCAAGAGGTTCAGCGGTCAATGAAACCTCTCTGATGAAGGCATCGAGATCGATCTCTTCCGGATGAAGCTCCAGCTTGCCGGCTTCGATCTTGGCAAGGTCGAGGATCTCATTGATGAGTGTCAGGAGGTGCGTACCGGCATGGCGGATCCTGTCCAGCGGCTCCACCAGCGGTTCATCTCCCGTCTCCTCGGCCTCATCCTTGAGCATCTCGGTGATGCCGATGATGGCGTTCAGCGGCGTTCTCAGCTCATGGCTCATGTTCGTGAGAAACTGACTTTTCGCGCGCGTCGCCGCCATGGCCTCATCGCGGGCAACCTCGAGCTGCGCCGCATGGTGCTTGATTTCCGTGATGTCGGTGTAGACCGCGACGGTTCCGCCTCCTGCGATCCTGCGCTCGCAAACCTGGATCCAGCGATTGCCGTCGCGGTGCTGGATCTCGGCTGCGACCGGATTTCTGTGCCGCGCCATCCTCTCGGCAACCCAGGCGTCGACCCGCCCCTTCGCTTCCATGATGAGGCCGCTCTCCGCCGCACGCCGGATCACGGCCTCAAAGGGTGTTCCCGGTTCCATGGGAATATCGGAACCAGGGTAAAGGAGCTCTTCGTAGCGGCTGTTGCACAGGATGAGGCGATCCTCGGCATCGTAGAGGGCAAAGCCCTCGTTGATGCTCTCGATTGCATCGATCAGCCGCTGCCGGGCGTCGGCAACCTCGCGCAGGTTCTTCTCCTCGACCTCGATGGCCGTGTCCCGGAAGACAGCGAGAGCCTTAGCCATCTGCCCGATCTCATCTCTCCCATCCCCTGGCAAAGGCGCGCGCAGATTTCCCCCGGCAATCGCCAGCATGCTGCCGCTCAGGCTCTGCAGCCGCGCGACGAGATTGCGATCGACGTAGAGCCAGACGATGAGCAGGGAGCTCAGAAGGCTGAGGGACACCACACTCAGCAGAATGTTGCGGCCGACGCGCTTAGCCTTCAAAGCCTCGCCGCTTGCGGTGCGGATGTCGGCGCGGGCCGTTGCGACAAGGTCGTCGACGGCTTTCGTCAATTGTGCGGAAAGGCCGGCATTCTCCGCAAGAAGCTTTTCTGCATCCTCCAGGAGGATGAGCTCCGTCCTGCGTGCAGACAGGATGCTGTCCTGCCCGTCGGTCAATCGCGCGAAATCCGAGATACGCTGATCGAAGCGGGATCGCATACGCTGGTCCGCCAGTTCGGAGGCGATCTGGCGCAGGGCCGTCAGGGAGCGGTTTAGAGGAAAGCTTATCACCGAGATATCGGCAGGCTTCTCGGCCAGTGACGCCTTGAGCAGGCCGTCGCTGATCGAGGCGAACTCGAGCTGTGCCTTCTGCATGAGGAGGTTTTCGGCAATCTCCTGCACAATCACCGAAGGGGGCTGCGGGAAGCCGGCCGTCGTCTGCTCGCCCCGGTCTATGCGACGCGAGGCTGCAAACTTGGCGTCTAGAACCACAAGGGCAGGCGCGACGAGGCGTTGCGCTGCGACCGTTGCGTTTGATAAGCGCTGGACCAGTGCATCCTTTTGCGCCGCTACAGCGAGGCGCCCTGCTACAAGGCCAGCAATTGCTGTGAGGTTGCGCCGCAATCCTGCGACGGAGGGTTCCATAGCTGCGACTGTGGTGGAATCAAGATCGCTCTGAATCTGGGCGAGCAGGGCCTCGAGACGTTCGACTTCCGCTGTGATGGCAATGGATATCTCCTGGTACTGTGCCTGTGAGCGGGCTGTGAGCAGTGTCGGCGCCGCGGCAACGATGCGTTCGGCTTGGCGCGAAAGGTCAAGGGCTACAAGAGCAGAAGGCACGCGCTCTTCCGTAATCTGCTCGATCACGTGAGCCATCTGGCGGAAGGCATAGGTTCCAGTGGCCGCAGCCAGCACCGCGAAGGCGCTGATGCCGAGAAAAGCAATAAGCAAGCGCCAGCGGACACTCAGGTAGAAAGGCATGCTGACAGGGGCAGAGCCCCTTCCTCATTCCAGGGGTACATACCGACCGCTCCGCCAGATGAACCATTCGAAGCCGGGTTGCCGCACATCTCCCTTGGCATCGAAGCTGATCCGACCAAGAATGGTTTCGAATTCGTTCGAACGAAGGGCACCTATCACCGCCTGGGGCTCGATCGAGCCCGCGTTCGCGACCGCCTGCGCCCAGGCCTGAACGGCGCCGTAGCTATAGAGAGTGTAGCCTTCGGGTTCGAATCCCTTTTGCCGAAAGCGCTCGACGAGAGAGGCCACGCCAGGATTTCGGCGCGGATCGCGGAAGGAAGTGAAGACCGTCCCTTCGCCGGCCTCACCTGTCACCTGGATGAAGGCCTCGCTCGCAATGCTGTCGCCGGACACAAGCTGAAGATTAGAGCCCTGCTCACGCGCATTGCGGATCAGGATGGCTGCTTCCCGATAATACCCTGCGAAATAGACGAACTGAATTCCGGCAGCTTGCAACGTCACGATGAGAGATGTGAAGTCGCTCAAGCCTGGATTAAATTCGTCATAAATTATCTCGGTACGACCATTCTTGCGGAGGTGGCGTTGGGTTTCCTCAGTCAGCCCTTTGCCATAGATCGAACCATCGCTGAGAATGGCAATCCTGGCGTCCTTTCCTTGTGCAGCAAGATAGGCACCTGCTATCGCGCCCTGCTGATCGTCCCTTCCACAGATGCGGAAAACGTTTGTGCGGCCCTCTTCCGTCAGGCGCGGATTGGTCGAGGCGGGCGTCATCTGGATAATTCCGGCTCTTTCATAGATGCCGGCTGCCGGAATGGAAGCGCCCGAGCATTGGTGCCCGACGACAAAGGCTACATTCTCGGCGACGAGCTTGTGAGCCGCCGCGATTGCTTGGCCGCCGTCGCAGGCGTCGTCGACAGAAATGAGCCTCAGCTTCTGGCCGAGCACGCCGCCTGCGGCGTTGATGTCTTCGATGGCCAGTTCAACGCCCTGTTGCTGCTGCTCACCCTGGTATGCGTTAGGACCCGTCAAGGCTCCTGCCATCCCGATGAGGATCTCAGCGCCGACCGAACTGGCATATACCACCGTAAAGACGATGGTCGCAGCGAGACGCAAGAGTTTCCGTTTCATGGCGAGCCTCCCGCCACTGAGCTGCACCAACGTCTTCGGAGTGCGCGCCTGCCGTAGAGCATCGATATTGCTGCAACGGACCCAATTTGCATTGGATGATTGGTCGCAGCAGATCAGAGCCCACTACGAGCGATAGCCCGCGCTCCGGGTTGTATCCTAGTCGATTGGTCAGCCAGGGTCGATTCATGAATGGTCATGATGCTGGCCCTAACGAGGCTATAAGGGAATACGCCACAAGGGGTGCAGCCGAGGTCCATCAAGACCGGTCAAAGAAGTACACGGAAGCTCGACTATTGCAGCGTTTTCTCAGCCCACCTCCCGAGCTGAATGTTGACATTGTTACAGCCGGTGTTGATGGATGAAGGAACGTCATTGATGAAGTCACGTCTCTGCCGAGACCAGTTGAAGCCAAGATCATGAAGTTAAATCTGAACCATCTCGCGAATCTGCAGCCTGCCATAGCCCGGCCGAATTACCGTCGTGCAGAACTCCGGGCCGGAATTCTCAATATCGGCATCGGCAATTTCCACCGCGCCCATCAGGCAGTGTATTTGGATGATCTGTTCAATGCCGGTAAGGATCATGATTGGGCCCTCATCGGCGCAGGCATTCGCCCCGGTGACAGGGCGATGCGACAAGCGCTCGAGCCTCAGGATTGGCTCACCACCGTGGTCGAGCTCGAACCCGGAGCCAATCATGCGCGGGTCACCGGTGCGATGGTCGACTTCGTCCCCATTGGAGAGGATGGTCGAGCGATCGTCCAAGCCCTCGACAATCCGGCATTGCGTATCGTCTCCCTCACGATTACGGAGGGTGGATATTGCATCGATCCGGGTACAGGGGCTTTCAATCCCGAGCACCCGGACATCGTGCATGATGCTGCTCACCTGCAGACGCCCAGGAGCGTGTTTGGGGTGATCCTGGCTGCGCTCAAGCGCCGCCGGAATGAAGGGCTTGCTCCCTTCACGATCATGTCGTGCGACAACATTCCTCATAACGGGAATGTCGCGAGGGACGCGGTTGCTGGCCTTGCGGGCCTGATCGACCCGTCTCTCGCAGCTTATGTGCGCGAGCAGGTGGCTTTTCCCAACAGCATGGTCGACCGCATCACGCCGGCGACCACGGACAGGGAGCGCTCTGCTCTGGCCGAGCGCTTCGGTGTGCAAGATAACTGGCCCGTTTTCTGCGAGCCGTTTCGTCAGTGGGTGCTGGAAGATCATTTCCCCTCCGGCCGCCCGGCACTTGAGGAGGTCGGCGTTACCTTTACGCCTCATGTGACAGCATTCGAATTAATGAAGCTGCGCATTCTCAATGGCGGTCATGCGGCCATCGCTTACCCGGCCAGGCTTCTGGGCATTCATTTCGTCCACGAGGCCATGGAGGATCCGCTCGTGCGCGGCTTCCTCGACAAACTGGAGATCGAGGAGATCATTCCTTGCGTGCCGCCTGTGCCGGGTGTCGACCTCCAGAATTACTATCGGCTGATCGCCGGCCGCTTCAGCAATCCCGACGTCGGCGACACGATACCACGTCTTGCGCAGGACGGCTCCAATCGGCAGCCCAAGTTTATCCTGCCCTCCACGCGTGATCGGTTGAGAGACGGTGCAGACGTCACGGGTCTGGCTCTCGTATCGGCTCTTTGGTGCCGGTATTGCGCGGCCAGGAACGATCAGGGCCAGTCATTCGCTCTTGACGATCCGAATGCCAGCCGCCTGCAGCCGGCGGCTTTGGCTGCAAGAGATGATGCGTCTAGCTTCCTCAACCTGAGAGACATCTTTGGTGAAGTTTCCGAAAACCCAGTCTTCCGCTCGCGCTTCGAGGCGGCATTGAATGGGCTGTGGCGTGAAGGCACTCGCGCGACCCTGCAGCGTTACCTGAACAACCAACTCTGAAACATCCGGCATGCATTGGGAGCGGTCCGCTCCTGATGTGTCTGGTAGTCCAACGCCCTATCCGGCGGTCTACTTTATGTTCGGGACTGCGGCGTCAAGCTCGAAATCGGACTGTGCGACAGGCGTCTCGTCTGCCTGAGGCGGGCACAGGTTCGTCGCTTGCAAAAGGCCGCTTCCGTAGGTTCTGTCACGACCCGGCTTACCTAAATCCATTGTGCTGCTCTCGAGAACAGCCTCAAGGTCGGCCGGGTTCAGGCTCGCGTTCGAAGCGTGGAGGACTGCGGCGGCGGCTGAGATGAATGGCACGGCATAGGATGTGCCGCTTTTCGTCGTTCCACCTCCGCCCGGCGCGGCAACCCACAGATCGACTCCGGGCGCAGCCAAGTCAATGTAGTCGCCCTGGGTCGCGCGGCGATAGACATCGCGCTTGTTGTCGACGGCCGTGACGGCAATCACTCCCGGATAGGCGGCTGGATAGGACGGCTCCGCGCCTGCCCCGTTGTTCCCTGCGGCTGCGATGATGGTCATGCCCTTTGTTTGAGCCGATTCAATGGCTTTCCTGAGCACCTCGTTAGGGGGGCCGGACAGACTCATGTTGACGATGCGTACGTTCTTCTCCGCCAGTGCCTCCAAAGCCATCACGAGCGCCGTCACATCCGTTCGATCCGCTGTTCCGCCATCGCGATAGAAGGCATCCACCGCCAGAAGGCGTGCTTGGGGCAGGAGGCCTGGAGCGCCGCTCCCGCTTCGTCCAACGAGAAGAGCCGCCACAGCCGTGCCATGGTCGCGTTGTGAGGGATTGCCGCGAAGTTGCAATCCGGAGACGATCTCGATCGATTGGCCCTGCAGAGCCTCATGCTCGCGGTCAATGCCCGTATCGATAAGGCCGATTGTTGGCACTGGCCCGCATTGTTTGGCGGCCGGCAGGCTCCAGCCCACGAGGGAGACTGCCTCGCAGCCGGTGCCGGTGCAGCCTGCAGCCCCGTCCGTATAGTAAAAATGATCGAGATCGGCCGTGGCCCCTGCATCGGCGACGCGCACGGCACGCTGAGCCTGAGCCAGCGACATGCCGTTCGGCGGAATAAGCCGCACCACGCTCACGAGGGTGCCCTTGGTCTGCCTCTCGGCATGGAAGCCCTGCTTCCTTAACCGGGCTAGGTTCTCCGATGTGATGCCGACAGCCACGATCGAGCGCGATGCCTGTCTAGGCTTGGAAAGGGCTTGATCCGTTGCCGGTTTCGCCGTCTGGGTTCGTCCGGACCGGGGAGGTAGGTTGGCGAGAGAACTGGCGGGCTTCGCAGGGCCTGCCGCAGTCTTGCCGGGAGCAGGCGCGTCCTTCCCCGCTCGGGCTGCTTGCGATGGGGCCGGCTTGGACTTCGCGGATCGAGCAGGGGGGCTTTTCGGTGCGCTCCTGGGAGCTAGGACCTTCTCAATGGCTTTAACGGGTGCCGTTGCAATGGGGCGAAGGCTGTTTGTAATCGTTCCTAGAACCCCCGGCAGCCCTCCATGCCCTGTGGAGCGCGAAGCGCGGCTGTTGCTGGATGCGTTCCCTTGCGCGGATGAGTTGCCTCTGCCTGAGGCTCCTCCAGCGTTTGCGGAGTCGCTTTGGCCTGAAGATCTGCCTTGACCGGCACCGTCATTGCCGCCACCCCTGCCGTTGCCGTTGCCGTTGCCGTTGCCGTTGCCGTTGCCTCCCGAAGAATTTCCGGCTCCTCCGGCATTGCCGTTCGCGCTGCCGTTATTGCCTGAACCTCCCTGACCTCCTGCGTTTCCACTGCCGCCGCGGTCGCCGGCATTGCCATTGTTTCCGCGATCTCCGGAATTGCCGCTATTGCCTCGGTCGCCCCCATTGCCGTTGTTGCCGGAGTTCCCAGGAGACCCACCGTCTCCTTTCCCACCCCCATTTCCGCCTCCGTTCCCACCATTGCCATTGCCGCCCTCATTCCCGGGCTTGGCCATGGCTGGAACTTCGGTGAGAGCCAGTCCGATACCGTCTCCAATTCCAAACTGAACCTTGGTCGGACAGGCAATGGCAACACAGGATGCCAAAACCAGCAGGGAGCGTCGTTTCGATGTCATCATCCCGGCTCGCTAATGCGCCGCAACAGGGCCCTTGTTCCCTCAGTGCCTTTGTAGGTCCACTGAACCTTAGATAACGATTCAGGCACGAGCTTGTTTCAGGCGCTCTCAAAATTCCAGGGACGTCTGGCATATCCACAAAATTGCTGTTGCTCAGTGGACAATTCCGCGTCTTCGCAAGCTTAGAAAGCTAATTGAATTTGATGTGGTAGTTCTGAACATCACTTGTCGCGTCCCGATTGTTCATAAGAACTGATGAATATTCGGGAGTCATCCTGTTCATTTTGTGTTCATGATTCTTCATAGGTCAGAGGTTTGCTAATTTGGGCTGCTTGCTTGGAAACTACTTCGGGAATGACGCGTTGTCGGTTGCCGGGTGCTAATCCCGAAGCAATATTCAGGAGTCAGATCATGTCGAAGAAGATCCTTCTCACCAGCGTTGTTCTCGCTGCTCTCGCCCCTGCAGCAGCCTTTGCGCAGTCCGGCGGTGCCGCTGCTGGCGCAGCCACGGGTGCGGTCGGCGGCGCGGTCGTCGGTGGCCCGGTCGGCGCAGCCGTGGGTGGCGTCACGGGCGCCATCGTGGGCGGTATTGCTGACCAGCAGCAGCCCGAGTTCCGCTCGTATGTGACCACCCAGAAGGTGCCGTCCTACAACTATCGCGAAGAGGTGCGCGTGGGCGCCACCCTGCCGGAATCCGGCGTGACCTATTATGAGGTGCCGACCGAGTACAAGGTGAAGGGCTACAAGTACACCGTGGTGAACAATACCCCGGTGCTGGTCGAGCCTGGCAGCCGCAAGATCGTTCAGGTCATCCGCTAACGATCATCGGTGCAGGTCTTGAGTTGAGGGCGGCCTTCGGGCCGCCCTTTCGTTTATTTGCCAAAGAACGAGCTTGTTCATCCCTCGGTTACAGGCACCTCCTCTTGAGGTTGGAATAGAACGACTAGCTTTCCCGTTATGGTTCTATCAGGTCACGTGGAGCAGGAATGGCAACAGCCATAGGACAGGAACTCGTGGCGCTTCTGCCAAGGCTCCGGCGCTTCGCGCTGGTGCTCTGCCGCTCGCAACCCCTTGCGGATGATCTTGTTCAGGGGGCCTGCGAACGCGCCCTTGCCAAGGCGGATAGCTGGACGCCGGGCACCCGGTTCGATGCCTGGATGTTCCGGATTCTCCGCAATCACTGGATCGACCATCTGAGACGATTGAGAGTCGAAGGCATGATGGAAGACGTGGAGACGCAGACGCAGCTGGTTGGTGATCCAGGTGAGGAGCCAATCATGAGCAAGCTCGCTTTGGCTGAGGTTCAGCGGGCGATCGACAGCCTGCCGCAGGAACAGCGCGAGGTGCTTGCTCTGGTGTGTGGAGAAGATCTCACCTACCGGGAGGCTGCAGAGGTGCTGAACGTTCCTGTAGGAACCATCATGAGCCGCTTGGCTCGGGCCAGGAAACGACTGGTCGAAATGACAATGGCTGCATGAGGTCGCATGAGATGAGAGTGGAGTAGAACAATGTCGGAGCTGCATCTCACCGATGAGATCCTGATGGCCTTTGCGGACGGAGAGCTCGACGAGCCCGTCGCAGCCGCTGTCGCTCGTGTCATGGCGCAAGACCCGACGATCGCGAGGAAGATTGTCGAGTTCCAGCAGAGCCGCCGTCTGACACGTTCCTTCTTTGCCAGCAATCTTGCCCCTGATGTACCAAGCGAGCTCCGCGCAGTCATTTCAGCACAGATCGAGGCCTACGAGATGGCAAGTGCGGCTGGCAAGAAGCCAGAACCGGCCGAGACAAAGCCCATGTGGCCAAGCAGTTTCTTCACCATGAAGATGGCGATGGCTGCCTCCCTCGCGGCTGTTGCGTTGGCCACAGGCTATTTTATGGGGCGGCAATCACATCCGGACGCGGGACGCCTTGCCCATCTGGAAGACCCCCTTGTTCTTAAGGAGCTGAGCCGTCTCGAGTCCGGTCATGAGGTGGAGCTTCCGGCTGGACGGCTAAGGGTGGTCTCCACCTACCGACTCCCGAACGAGTCCCTGTGTCGGGAGTTCAGACTTCAGTCTGCCTCCACTACAGCCGGGGCGGTGGCGTGCCGAACCGATGGATGGAAGGTAACCTTCGCTCTGGCGGAACCTGCCAAAGGCGCTGAGTATGTGCCAAGCTCCGGCGGTGACCTCGTGGATTCCTATCTTGGCAATTTGGGTGCCGGAAGCCCGCTAGAACGTGAAGCGGAAGCCAAAGCACTGGCCGGATTCAAGCCCTGATTCTCAGTCTACCTCGGAAGAGGTATGCTCTTTTTTGTAACGGATCGGAATAAACGTTACGGTCGATCCGTTCTCTGTCCTAGCACGCTAGTGATAGAGGGTAATCATGCGAGCCGCGTATCATCTGGCTATCGCTGTGTTCTCGGTGGGAGCCGTTGTAACCCCCACCATAGAACCAAACGCCACCCATCAGGTTGGACTGCTCGTGTCACTGGAGCAGCAGCCTACTTCGCTCGATGCCACGCGCAGCGATGCTGCCGCAGTCCCCAACAGAGACGCTTCACAGCACTATACGATTTTGGCCTCTCACTTCAGCCGAGGTGCTCTGATCGGGGAGACCCTGCCGGAGGAGATCGACCTTCACCCGATCCCACGCCATGAAACCTATCGCTACGCGGTCATGAATGACCATCGGGTTATCGTGGACGCAGCTTCGCGCAGGATTGTCTACGTCGTTCGTTAGAGAGCTCCTGATTGGTGGGAGCACGCAACAGATCATTAAATAGCGGGTTCATCCATGTCATTGCAAAGTTTGATCGAAGACCGGCGAATCCTTCATTTGGGAGAAAAGCCTCCGACGACGGTGTTTCCAGTGTGTAGCAACCCACTCCTGCGGATCGGCTTGCAAACGGTTCTGGCCGGAGGACGATTCAATGTCTGGCACGAAGCCGTGGACGACATATCAATCCTGCCGGAAGCTAAGGATGGAGAGCATGTTCTCTTCATCATCGATGGCCAGAGCTACGGTGAAAAAGCTATCAGTGTCATCGATCAAATTAAGGCGCGCTTTCCCGATGCAAAAATCGTGATCTTGGCGGAAGTGTTCGAAGCCGACGCGATATCAGCGGCCTGGAAAGCGGGAGCTCATGGCTTCTGTCTCACCAACAGCCAACGTGAGATTCTCATCGGGTCCCTCGAACTTGTCATGCTCGGTGAAATGGTTCTGCCTTCAGCCTTTGTCTTATCGATGACAGAGCCTCATGCAGGTTACACCAGGCCTTCGCCAGCAGAGAACTTCGGAAGAAGCGAAGCCTATGGATCGTCGGGCCGAAAGCTCTCCGTGCGAGAGGCGCAGATCCTGGAATATTTGAGGGAGGGGGCGCCGAACAAAGTCATTGCTCGCCAGCTCAACCTCTCTGAATCGACCGTGAAAGTTCACGTCAAGGCGATCCTAAAGAAGGTTGGAGCTTGCAATCGAACCCAGGCTGCACTTTGGGCGAAACGCCAAGTCTCGGCGGATGCCGAAGCCTAAGCGCCTATCGTCAGTCGCGGGATGGCCTTTAAATACGGGAAGAGGGGCTCTGCAGATCTCCTTACCCAATCATTCGGCTCCTGGCACGAACTTGTACCTGACGAAACATTCGTGTCCTGCATCGATGGCCGAGGCCAGTGATCCATCCAAGCCCAACTCGGTCACCGTGCGGCTCGCTCCACGCATCTGTGCGGCGCGCTGAATACCCTTCCCCAACGCACTTGGTCGATTACTTCAGCTTCGCGGCGGGCGCGACGGAAGTCAGGTCGATATAGGTCTGCTGGACTTGAGGTAAGGCGCTGCGTGCCGGGCAGCGGTGATCGCGGAGCCCGCCGTGACCACGCAGATGATAATCTCTGTTGCCAGACCGGCTAGAAACCAACCACTTGCATCATTGATGCTTTGTTGCGTTTCTTGTGCCCAGGACATGCTCCTAATCTGGAACGAAGGCCGATCCGCCATATGGCGTCCCTGACCACGCTCCTGCCCGCTTCTTTCGATGTTTGGAATGTCCAATCTGGTGCTTGCTTTATCCATTGGCCGCCCGAGTATCCTTGTTCATCCTGTGCCATCCGGCAGAACAGAAGAACCAGAGAAGAACCAGGGAGGACCAATGA
>Ga0209902_100159_pt1 | contig 115860 bp, 94 predicted proteins | sample FECB27metaG_FD_188304 | JGI IMG/M metagenome (GOLD analysis project Ga0209902, IMG submission 188304) | Cyanobacterial communities from the Joint Genome Institute, California, USA - FECB-27 (SPAdes) (version 2) | ecosystem: Environmental > Aquatic > Thermal springs > Hot (42-90C) > Microbial... | reverse complement strand
GGGGGGGGAGGGTAGGGAGGGGGGGCGCCGCGAATGGTGCGGCAGCGGGACGGCGCGACGCGGGCAGCGGCGGTGCGGCGGGGGCGGTCATCCGGGCATTCCGTGATCGACGTCCGGCGTCTGCGTGACCGGCCCGTCGCGCCGGATGCGCGGGGCGGCGAGGATCATCGACCAGAAGAAGCGGGAGCCGGCGGCCGGCGCCTCGGCGGCGCCGAAGCCGACCTGCGTCACGCCGGGCTTCAGGAGGTTGGCGCGGTGGCCGGCGGAGCCGACCCAGCCGTCGAAGGCGGCGGCGAGCGTCCGGTAGCCCATGCCGATGTTCTCCGCCGTCACCTCCCAGTCGTAATCGACGGCGGCGAGGCGGGCGGGCAGCGCGTTGCCCCAGCCGATCGAATGGGAGAGGTCGTCGTGGCGGGCCATCGTGAGCGCCTGGGCGGCGGCGGCGCGCGACAGCCGGGCGTCGAGGGTGACGGGGCCGAGGCCGTTCTCGGCACGGTAGGCGGAGGTGAGCGAGACGCCGAGCGCGCCGTCGGCCGGCAGCGGCCGGGCGTCGAGAAGACGCCCGGCGCAGCCGGCGAGCGCGAAGCCGGCGATGCCGACGACGACGCTGCGGCGGTCAAGTCGCGGCGGAGCCGCGCTGGCCGCAAGGTGAAGGCGCGGCGGGGCCGCGCGATCCCCTGAAAGAAAGCGCGGCGGGGCCGCGCAATCCCCTGAAAGAAAGCGCGGCGGGGCCGCGCAATCCCCTGAAAGAAAGCGCGGCGGGGCCGCGCCTTGGCCGGTCGTCATGTGCGGCGCCCGGAAGCGGTCAGCCCGCCGGGCAGGCGTTGTCCGACATGTAGTCGTGCACCTTGATCGAGCCATCGATGATGCCGGCCTTCGCCTTGTCGGCGGCCGCCTGCATCTCCGGCGTGATCAGCGCCTTGTTGTTGTCGTCGAGCGCCCAGCCGACGCCGTCCTCCTTCAGGCCGAGCACGTAGAAGCCGCTCGTCCACTTGCCGTCCTTGGCGTCCATGAAGGCCTTCTCGACGGCGGTGTCGACGCGCTTCAGCATCGAGGTGAGCACGTGGCCGGGGTGCAGGTAGTTCTGGTTGGAATCGACGCCGATGCCGAGCTTGCCGGCTTCTGCGGCAGCCTGCAGCACACCGATGCCGGTGCCGCCGGCGGCGTGGTAGACGACGTCGGCGCCACGGTCGAACTGCGAGCGGGCGAGCTCGCCGCCCTTCGCCGGGTCGTTCCAGGCAGCACCGGTGGTGCCGGTCATGTTCTGGAACACCTCGACGTTCGGGTTCGCCGCCTTGGCGCCTTCGACATAGCCGCAGGCGAACTTGCGGATCAGCGGGATGTCCATGCCGCCGACGAAGCCGATCTTGCCGGTCTTCGAGGCCATCGCCGCGAGCATGCCGACGAGGTAGGAGCCTTCCTGTTCCTGGAACAGGATGGAGCGGACGTTCGGCAGGTCGACCACCATGTCGACGATGGCGAACTTGGTGTCGGGGAACTCCTTGGCCACTTCCTCCACGGCCGCCGCCTGGCTGAAGCCGATGGCGACGATCGGCGACATGCCGCGGCGGGCGAAGTTCCTGAGCGCCTGCTCGCGCTGGGCGTCGTTCTGCACCTCGAAGTCGCGGTACTCGATGCCGGTCGCCTTCTTGAAGGCCTCGGCGCCGTTGTAGGCGGCCTCGTTGAAGGATTTGTCGAACTTGCCGCCCATGTCGTAGACGACGGCCGGCTGGATGGCGTCCTGCGCCGCCGCCGCGCCCGTCAGCAGCGTCGCCGCCGCGAGACCCAGAAGGGCCGCCCGCGCCGCCGCGAGGCCGCGCCGATGAGCCGTCGCCCGCTTGAAGATGTCGATCATGGTTCCTCCGCCGCCGCGCCGCGGCTCCCGCGGGCGGCCTCTCGAACAGGCCCGAAGGCGGCCGCGGGCCCGAGCGGACCGCGGCGCGAACGAATGCGACGTTGACGCGACCGCGCCGGCCCTCTTTTTCCGGCGGCGGTCGAGGCAGGAGGGCCGGCCCCGAGCGGGCAGTTGCCTCCGACGTCCACCCCTGCACGATCGCCGGATTTTTGCCATCCGGTCAAGTTTCCCGATGGGAGCGATCGGGGAACGGCCGCCATCCCGACCCGGCCCGCCGCCGCATCACGAGAAAGTGGAGCGCACGCGGACAGGATTTCGGGTCGCCGCCGCGCTTCCGGACACTATGTTTGCGAAGCGTGACCGCTGGGGGCGGAGGCGCACGATATGCAGGTGTTCCGTCAGACCGCCGACGCACGGGCCGTCGATGCATCGTCCCCGACCCGTCGTCTCGCCGCGACAGGCTTCGCCGTGGCCGCCCTCGCCGTCGCCACCGTGGCCGCGACCCTGTGGCCGGCGACGCCGGCGAGCGCCGAGGAGGTGGACCTCGAGCTGGTGCTGGCGGTCGACGTGTCGTTCTCGATGGACGAGGACGAGCAGCGCCTGCAGCGGCTCGGCTATGTCGAGGCGATCCGCTCGGCCGAGGTGCTGGCCGCGATCCAGGACGGCATCCACGGCAAGATCGCCGTCGCCTACATGGAATGGGCGGGCGCCGCCGAGCAGCGCGTCATCGTCGACTGGCAGGTGATCGGCGACGCGGCCTCTGCCGAGGCCTTCACCGCGCGCCTCGGCCAGCAGCCGATCCGGCGGGTGTTCCGCACCTCGATCTCGGAGGCGCTGGCGGTGGCCACCGACCTCATCGCCGAGAACGGCTACGAGGGCATCCGCAAGGTCATCGACGTGTCGGGCGACGGCCCGAACAACCAGGGCCGCCTCGTCGTCGCGGCGCGCGACCGGGCGATCGCCGCCGGCATCACCATCAACGGCCTGCCGCTGATGCTGAAGCGATCGGCCAACAGCTATTTCGACCTGCCGAACCTCGACGAGTACTACACGACCTGCGTGATCGGCGGCGGCGGTGCCTTCCTGGTGCCGGTGCGCGACATCGAGGCGTTCGGCGAGGCGGTCCGCCGCAAGCTGGTGCTGGAGATCGCCGGCGGCCCGCCGGAGCGCGCCACGGTCGTCCCGGCGCAGCTCACCACCACCGTCGACCCGTTCTGCACCATCGGCGAGCGCATCTGGCGCAGCCGCATCGGCGACAACTGAGGAAGCCGGCTACCGCTCGCGAGCGCGCGGCTCACCGGCCGTAGCAGACGAGGTCGTCGGCGTAGATGCGCCAGGCGTGGATGGCCGATCGGCGCTGCGCTTCGCTGCCGCCGCTGTAGATGGCGTCGAAGCTCTGGCCGGTCACCTGGTTCAGCGTCGCGGCGAGGGCGTCGACGATCAGCTCCGGCTCGTAGGTCCGGATGGCCTCGATGGGGTTCGGCGGCCGGTTGACCAGCGCCAGCTGCTCCACGGCGAGCGGCCGGCGGTCGTCGAGGTGGGCGACGATCGCCGGTACCGCCGGTCTCCCCAGCGTCTCCAGCCTGACGAAGATCGCGTCCTGCCGGGCGCGCGCCGCGTCATAGGCGGCTTCATCGCCCTTCGCCGGCCGCCGGATGGCGGCGAGCTCGGCGACGAGCGTCTTCACTTCGCCGAAGTGGGGAAGCGACCGGTCGGGCTTCCAGGCCTTGAGGATGGCCCACTGCCGGTCGCGTTCCGCCTCGGCCGCGCGAACGGCTTCGGGCGTGGCCGGCTGCACGGCCTTCGCGCCGGTGGCGAGGTAGATCTCGCCGTCGTGTCCCCGGACCAGGAAGACGAGCACCGGCTTGCCCGCCATTCTCTCCAGCTGCTCGGGCTGCACGCCGCCGCGCCGCCGTTCGGCGTAGATCGTGACGGAGAGGCGCGGGGCGACCTTGCCGCCGATGCTCTTCAGGTCGACGAACGGCAGGTCGAAGAAGCCGCCGGCGCCGAAAGCCTTGCGGATCTCTCCTGCCGTGGCGGCGAGGGTCCCGGTGGCCACCACGCTGCTCTCCATGAACAGCAGCGCGAGCGTCCGGTCCGCCGGCCGCCCGGCACAGACGGCGGCATCGGCCGTCGGCACCGGCAGGGTCAAGCCGGCCGCCAGGACGCAGACGGAGAAGGCGGCGGAGAGGGCGGCGCGACAGGGCTTGTTCATCTGCACAGGACCGGCTCCCGCGGGCACCGCAACCCTGCCGCAGGCGGTGCCGGCCGTCCATTCACGCCTGTGAACGACGGATCACGCCTTCGCGTCGCGCTTCGTCTCGTCCTGCAGGAACGACCGGAAGGCGGCGACCTTGCGGGTGGCGGCGGCGGCCGGCGTGGTGACGAGGTAGTAGCCGTAGCCGTCGGCGAGCGGCAGGTCTGCGACGGTGACGAGGCGGCCGGCGTCGAGGTCGCCCTGCACCAGCGCCACCGCGATCAGGGCGACGCCCTGGCCGGCAAGCGTCGCCTGGATCAGCGCGTTCTCGTCGTCGAAGACCGGGCCGCTGCGCGCCGGAGCAGGGTCCAGTCCGGCGCGCACCATCCAGTCCGCCCATTCCTCGCGGCAATCCTCGTGCAGCAGTGCCGCGCGGGCGAGATCGGCCGGTCCCTCGAGGCCGAGCTTTTGGGCATAGCCGGGCGCCGCCATCGGGGCGAGCACGGACGGGCCGACGAGTTCGGCCTGCAGCCCCGGCCACGTTCCCTTGCCCCAGCGGATCGCCGCGTCAATGCCCTCGCGGGCGAGGTCGAGCGTCGCCCGGGTGTGGCGGATCGAGACCTCGATCTGCGGATGCCTCTCGACGAAGCGGCCGAGGCGCGGCGCCAGCCAGCGCGCGCCGAAGGATGGCGTCGTGGTGATCGTCAGCACCCGTTCGCCGTGGCGCACGTCGGCCAGTGCGCGGGCGAGGAGCTCGAACGCCTCTGTCGCCGGCGGCAGCAGCCGGCGGCCGGCGGCGGTGAGCGACAGGCTGCGCGTCGAGCGCTCGAACAGGCTGGCGCCCAGCTGGTCCTCCAGCGCCCGGATCTGGTGGCTGACGGCGGCCGGCGTGACGTTCAGCTCCTCCGCCGCCTTCGTGAAGGAGAGGTGGCGGCCGGCGGCGGCGAACACCCTGAGCGCCGGCAAAGAGGGGAAGGCGGCCATCGACACTCTCAAGCTGAACTTGTCAATCGGCAGGGTGGGTCAAAAACCCCGCGTTTGTCAACGGCGATGCCCGGAGGCACAGTTTCTCTATGCTTCGCGTGGTCATGTGGCTCGCGGACCCGACCTGGAGGACGGTGTGATGTTTTACCAGAGCTTGATGGCGGGCTGGAGCCGGGGCTTCACCCTGACGATGCGCGCCGCCGCCGAACCGCCGGTATCCGCCGGTACCGACGCCGGCCGGGCGGAGGCGGATCGGGCCACGGCGACGCGTGGCGACCTCATCGCCGCCCTGCGCTTCCCGCTGGCGCCGGGCTGGATCCTGCCGCGGGTGCGCCGGCCGCCGGTCCCCGAGGCCCCGCTGCGGCCGTTGCCGCGCGGCTGCGGGTGAGAGGGGCACGGGGGCGGCGTTGCATCGCCGTCGAGCTTCGAGACACCAGCACGGCGCGAGCCCTCCCCCTGCGCGGCACCTTGCCAGTGCTCGCCGCCGGCGATTCGGCCAAGGGGGAGCGGATGAAGTGTTCTTCCTCCTCCCGCCTCGCGGTGGGAGAAGGAGGAAGGCCGCCTCGGTGGACTGCGCTGCGCCTCGCGCGGCCAAGCTGCCCCAACTCCGCCCTTAACGCTTCCTTCACTGCCCCGGCGTTCCAATCCGGGATTGTTCTCTGGTCGGGTGTCGGCGTGTCATGGGCATCGATCTGTTCGCCGGGACGGCGTATGCGACGCGGGTGATGAGCGGGCGGCCGCCAAAGGTCCTGATCTTCGATTCCGGTGTCGGCGGGCTGTCGGTGCTGCGCGAGGTGCGCCGCGCGCTGCCGCAGGCCGGCCTCGTCTATGTCGCCGACGACGCCGGCTTCCCCTACGGGGCGCTGACCGAGACGGCGCTGGTCGAGCGTGTCACGACGCTGATGACGCGCCTCGTCGCCATCCATTCTCCCGACGCCGTCGTCATCGCCTGCAACACCGCCTCGACGCTGGTGCTGCCGGGCCTGCGCGCCGCGCTGCCCGTGCCGGTCATCGGCACGGTGCCGGCGATCAAGCCGGCGGCGGAGCGGACGACGTCCGGCCTCGTCAGCGTGCTCGCCACCCCCGGCACGGTGGCGCGCGACTACACCCGCGCCCTCATCGAGGCGCACGCCCGTGGCGCCGAGGTGACGCTCGTCGGCTCGAGCCGGCTCGCCGGCCTCGCCGAGGCGCGCCTGCGCGGCCAGCCGATCGACAATTCCGCCGTCGAGCGCGAGATCGCCCCGTGCTTCGTGCGCCGCGACGGCCGGCGCACCGACGTCGTCGTGCTCGCCTGCACGCACTATCCCTTCCTCACCGACCTGTTCGAGCGGCTGGCGCCGTGGCGGGTGGCGTGGATCGACCCGGCCGCCGCCATCGCCCGGCGCGTCCACACCGTGCTCTATGGCGAGGAGGCGGGCGAGCGCTTCGACGACGAGGACGAGGGCTTCGCCGCCCCCCCGGCACCGCTGCCGGGACGGGCGGAATTCACCACCGGACGGCCGCCGGAACCGGCGCTGGTGGCCGCACTCGCCCGCCACGGCTTGCTTTGCGCGGCCGATTGAGCTAGCACCCCGGCAACGCGTGGCCGGTTCCGCCGTCCGCGCGCCCGCACCCGTGGGGCATCGGCCGCGCTGAGCCGCCGCCCCTGTCGGTCCCGACCGCGACCCGTGCGCCCCACCGGACACCCGTCCGGCGGCGCACGCGCGCCAGAGGGACAGAGGAGGGCGCGTTTCCGACGCGCCGCGCGGCTTGTCGCCGCCGGCGTTGTTTTGTTTGCGAAGGAAACCGCGAATGTCGAAGCGCCATAGCGCCAAGCACAAGATCGATCGCCGTCTCGGCGAAAACATCTGGGGCCGTCCGAAGAGCCCCGTCAATCGCCGCGAATACGGCCCCGGCCAGCACGGCCAGCGCCGCAAGGGCAAGCTCTCCGACTTCGGCGTGCAGCTGCGCGCCAAGCAGAAGCTGAAGGGCTACTACGGCAACATTTCCGAGAAGCAGTTCCGCCGCGTCTATGCGGAAGCCTCGCGCCAGAAGGGCGACACCTCAGAGCGGCTGATCGGGCTGCTCGAGAGCCGGCTCGACGCCGTCGTCTACCGGGCGAAGTTCGTGCCGACCGTGTTCGCGGCGCGCCAGTTCGTCAGCCACGGCCACGTCAAGGTGAACGGCAAGCGCGTCAACATCGGCAGCTATCGCTGCCGCCAGGGCGACGTCATCGAGGTGCAGGAGCGCTCGCGCCAGATGGTGCTGGTGCTCGAGGCCGTGCAGTCGCCGGAGCGCGACGTGCCGGACTACATCGACGCCGACCACCACAAGATGACGGCGAAGCTGGTGCGCGTGCCGACGCTCGCCGACGTGCCCTACCCGGTGCACATGGAGCCGAACCTGGTCGTCGAGTTCTACTCGCGCTGAGCCGGGGCGGCCTCGCCGACGCGCCTGCGGCATTCATCCGCCGGGCGGTCGACGCGAAGGCTCGCGAGACAAAAGTTTGGAGGCCGCCCGGTGGGCGGCCTTCGTCGTTTCGGAGCGGGTGCGCGGGTCTTTACGGGGCGCCGCGCGACGACCCGGAGCGCGGTCGCGCCGGGCGACGACACGATTCCGCTGCGGCCGGCCACCGCCCCCAATCCTGCCGTTCAACGGGCGGGGTGACGTCGGGACAGGCGCGGCGACGGGACAGGCGCGGCAGGACGACAGCCGCGGCGGCAGGCCAGGCGAGGGGCGTGGCTGCGGCTCTGTCGGTCAGGCCGGCGCGCGGTCGCGCTCGAGCGCGGCCTCGAGGTCCTCCGGGCGGACGGTGACGATCTGGCTGCTGCCTGCCGCCGCCCCGATCGCCGGCAGCGCGAGCATTGTCCCCGTGCGGCGGAAGGCGAGGCCCGGTACCTCCTCCTCGTCGACGATCACCCGGTAGACGCCCGCCGGCAGTTGCGCCTCGAGCGGCGGCAGCCGGAAGGGCCGGGCGAAGGTCACCGTGGTCTCGGTGGTGCGGCTCATCGCGCCGCTGCCGCCGACCCTCAGCCCTTCTTCTTGTTCGGCGTCGCCTGGGTGCCCTTCATCATCGTGAGCACGGGGGCGGGGGCGCTGGCCGCCGGCGGCTTGCCGGCCTTCGGCTTGCGGATCTCACGATTGCTGCGCTTCTGACCTTTGGCCACGATGGTGTCCTTCCCGGGCCGGCCCGCATTGCGGACAGGCCGAAAACGAAAAGCCCCGCGACCTCGGGGAGGCGCGGGGCCGAAGGCGCGAGGCGCCTGTTCGAGCTCGAAGCTTCGATCTCGTCGCGGGGAGGCCCGGTCTCCCGGCCCGCCCCACGGTCTCTGCCGCCGGCTGCACGTCGCCGCGCCGCCGGCTGGCGATCAGCTCAGAAGCTTCAGATTGTCCGCGGACATCTTGCCGCTCTTGCGATCGGCGACGAGCTCGAAGCCGACCTTCTGGCCCTCGCGCAGGTCGCTCAGACCGGAGCGCTCGACCGCGCTGATGTGAACGAAGGCGTCATTGCCGCCGTCGTCGGGGGCGATGAAACCAAAGCCCTTCTGGGCGTTAAACCACTTCACGGTTCCCGAAGCCATGGGAAACCCTTTCTAAGAAGACAAGAGAGTGCTTGCCGGCGTCGCCGCCGGCCGTCGAAATCGCGTTTTCAGGCACGAGTATCGATCGCCCCCCCTCATACTGACGGTGGCGAGCGACGAAATCCTACCATTCATCGACGGCGCGACTATGAACCACGGCGCAAAATTTACAAGCGGGAATGACTTCGGTCGGTGGAGAAAAGCGGCGCGGGCGTGGGCGGCTCGCGGCCGGAATGCGCGAGGCTGGCGCGCCTTTTCGTGTCTGCCGGCGATTCTACACGCATGCTGCACCGCGCAAGTCTGTCTCCGCCGGGAGGCGTCCCGACCCGCAACAGCGGCCCGCGACAGGGCGACGGCGAGCACGGCTCTCCTGCCGCGGTGATCCGGCGGCCGCGCACAGAGGCTCGCGGAAGAGCCTTCCCTGCCTGGCGACCGACACCCGACGGTCCCGGTACCGTTCTGCAGCCGTCTGCAATCGTCCTGCCGTCCTTATGCGACAGCGTGCACGAGAACATATTGCGAACGTGAACAAACGTGGTACATTGCCGTCCGAAGCCGGCGCGGCGCCGGGTGCACGTTTGAACGCGGCGGTCGGCCGTGGAATAAGGAGCCCTCCCATGTCGCAAGCGAATCTGCGCCTGATCGAAGGAACGTCGATGGACAAGAGGAAGGCGCTGGACGCCGCGTTGAGCCAGATCGAGCGTTCGTTCGGCAAGGGCTCGATCATGCGGCTCGGCCAGGGCAAGGCGGTCGAGGTTGAGTCGATTCCGACCGGCTCGCTCGGCCTCGACATCGCGCTCGGCATCGGCGGCCTGCCGAAGGGGCGCATCGTCGAGATCTACGGACCGGAATCGTCCGGCAAGACGACGCTCGCGCTGCACGTCGTGGCCGAGGCGCAGAAGCTCGGTGGCGTCTGCGCCTTCGTCGACGCCGAACACGCGCTCGATCCGCTCTATGCCCGCAAGCTCGGCGTCGACCTCGACGATCTCCTGATCTCGCAGCCCGACACCGGCGAGCAGGCCCTCGAGATCGCCGACACGCTGGTGCGCTCGGGCGCCGTCGACGTGCTGGTCATCGATTCGGTGGCGGCGTTGACGCCGCGCGCCGAGCTCGAGGGCGAGATGGGCGAGCAGCTGCCCGGCCTGCAGGCGCGGCTGATGAGCCAGGCGCTGCGCAAGCTGACCGGCTCGATCTCGAAGTCGCACGCCATGGTGATCTTCATCAACCAGATCCGCATGAAGATCGGCGTGATGTTCGGCAGCCCCGAGACCACCACCGGCGGCAATGCCCTGAAGTTCTACGCCTCGGTGCGCCTCGACATCCGCCGTATCGGCGCGATCAAGGACCGCGACGAGGTCGTCGGCAACCAGACCCGCGTCAAGGTGGTGAAGAACAAGGTCGCCCCGCCGTTCCGCGAGGTCGAGTTCGACATCATGTACGGCGAAGGCGTCTCCAAGGTCGGCGAACTCGTCGACCTCGGCGTCAAGGCGGGCATCGTCGAGAAGTCCGGCGCTTGGTTCTCCTACGACAGCCAGCGCCTCGGCCAGGGCCGCGAGAACGCCAAGCAGTTCCTGCGCGACCACCCCGACGTCGCCAAGACGATCGAGGCGGCGATCCGCCAGAATGCCGGCCTGATCGCCGACCGCATCGTCGGCAAGGGCCTGCCGGAGCCCGAGGACGACGGCCCGCCCGCCGACCTCTGAGCGGCGGTCGGGGCCGCCCTCGGGCGGCCCTGAGACCAGGGTCGTCGCGTTGCGGGCCGGCCTCGCGTTCGGGCCGGAGGCGCCTTGGATCGGTCGCCGATGTCCGGGAGCGGAGCCGCCTGTCGCGGCAACGGGGCGACGGCCACAGGGCGCCGTCGCCAGAGGTGGTCTTCTCTCGGCGCCGCGGGCGTGACAGCCGGCGGCGGCGACGCTAAAACCCGCCGTCCGCCGGTCATCCGGCGGGTCCGCCTCGGCCTCGTCGCGTGCACGGGCCGTCGACGGACGGGTGGCGGCTGCGGCCGCCGGACGGAGCCGGCGCGCGTCGCCGCGAGAGGGTTGTCGATGAGCGGCGTGAACGAGATCCGCAGTGCGTTCCTGGACTACTTCGCCCGCGAGGGCCACGAAGTGGTGCCGTCGAGCTCGCTGGTGCCGCGCAATGACCCGACGTTGATGTTCACCAACGCCGGGATGGTGCAGTTCAAGAACGTCTTCACCGGCCTCGAGACGCGGGCGGTGCCGCGCGCCACCACCGCGCAGAAGTGCGTGCGCGCCGGCGGCAAGCACAACGACCTCGATAATGTCGGCTATACCGCCCGGCATCACACCTTCTTCGAGATGCTCGGCAACTTCTCGTTCGGCGACTACTTCAAGGAGCGCGCCATCGAGCTCGCCTGGAATCTGGTGACGAAGGAGTTCGGCCTCGACCGCGACCGCCTCGTCGTCACCGTCTACGCCGAGGACGAGGAGGCGGCGGCGCTCTGGCGCAAGGTCGCCGGCCTCGAGGATCGCCGCATCATCAAGATCGCCACCAGCGACAACTTCTGGGCGATGGGTGACACCGGCCCATGTGGCCCATGCTCCGAAATCTTCTACGACCACGGGCCGTCCATCGCTGGTGGCCCGCCCGGCTCCCCCGACGAGAACGGCGACCGCTTCATCGAGATCTGGAATCTCGTCTTCATGCAGTATGAGCAGGTGCCGGGGGCACGGGTACCGCTGCCACGCCCCTCGATCGACACCGGCATGGGCCTCGAGCGCGTCGCCGCCGTCCTGCAGGGTGTCCACGACAACTACGACATCGACCTCTTCCGCGCGCTGATCCGTGCCTGCGTCGACATCACGGGTATCCCCGCCGACGGCCCCCACCGGGCGAGCCATCGGGTGATCGCCGATCATCTGCGGGCCGCGAGCTTCCTGATCGCCGACGGCGTGATGCCGTCAAACGAGGGCCGCGGCTACGTGCTGCGCCGCATCATGCGGCGCGGCATGCGCCACGCCCAGTTGCTCGGTGCCCGCGATCCGCTGATGTGGCGGCTCGTTCCGGCGCTGACGCGCGAGATGGGCCGGGCCTACCCCGACCTGCTGCGGGCCGAAGCGCTCATCGCCGAGACGCTGAAGCTCGAGGAGACGCGCTTCCGCCGCACCCTCGAGCGCGGCCTGACCCTCCTCGACGAGGCGACCACCCGGCTGACGCCGGGCGCGGCCCTCGACGGCGAGACCGCCTTCCGCCTCTACGACACCTACGGCTTCCCGCTCGATCTCACCGAGGACGCCCTGCGCGGCCGCGGCCTCGCCGTCGACACGGCCGGCTTCCAGGTGGCGATGGAGCGCCAGCGCGCCGAGGCGCGCGCTGCCTGGGCCGGATCCGGAGAGGCTGCGACCGAAACGGTCTGGTACGGCATCAAGGATCGCCTCGGGCCGAGCGAGTTCCTCGGCTACACCGCCGATCGTGCCGAAGCGGTGGTCACGGCGATCGTCCGCGACGGCGCGGCGGTGCCGCGGCTCGAGGCCGGCGAGAGCGGCTTCGTCGTTTTCAACCAGACGCCGTTCTATGGCGAATCGGGTGGCCAGGTCGGCGACACCGGAACGGTGCGCGCGCCCGGTCTCGCGGCGCGCATCGGCGACACGCAGAAGAAGGCGGATGGCGTCTTCGTGCACGCCGTCACCGTCGACGCCGGCGGGCTCGCGGTCGGCGACGCCGTCGAACTCGCCATCGACGCCGAGCGGCGGCGGGCGATCCGCGCCAACCACTCGGCGACGCACCTCCTGCACGCGGCGCTGCGCACCGTGCTCGGCCGCCACGTGGCGCAGAAGGGCTCCCTCGTCGCGCCCGACCGCTTGCGCTTCGACTTCTCCCATCCGGTCCCGGTGGATGCCGCCGAACTCGTCCGCATCGAGGACCTGACCAACGCCGCCGTGCTGCAGAACGCCCCCGTCACCACCCGCCTGATGGCGGTGGACGAGGCGATCGCCTCCGGCGCGATGGCGCTGTTCGGCGAGAAGTACGGCGACGAGGTGCGCGTCGTCTCGATGGCGAGCGACGACAGCGGCGCCTCCTACTCGACGGAACTCTGCGGCGGCACGCACGTGGAGCGCACCGGCGACATCGGCCTCGTCACGGTGGTCGCCGAAGGCGGCGTCGCCGCCGGCGTGCGCCGGGTCGAGGCGCTGTCGGGCGCGGCGGCGCGCCGATACCTCGCCGAGCAGGACCGGCGCGTGCGCAGCCTCGCGCAGATCTTCAAGGCGACGCCGGACGATGTGGTGGCGCGCGCCGAGGGCCTCGTCGACGAACGGCGCCGCCTCGAGCGCGAGCTCGTCGAGGCGCGGCGCAAGCTGGCGCTCGGCGGCGGCGAGGCCGGCGCCCCGGTCGCCAAGGAAATCGCCGGCACGCGCTTTCTCGGCCGCGTCGTCGCCGGCGTCGCGCCGAAGGACCTGAAGACGGTGGCCGACGACGCCAAACGGGTGATCGGCTCGGGCGTCGTCTCCGTGGTGGCCGTCGCCGAGGACGGCAAGGCGGCCGTCGTTGTCGGCGTCACCGACGATCTCATCGGCCGCTTCGACGCCGTCCAGCTGGTGCGGCGCGCCTCCGAAGCGCTGGGCGGCAAGGGTGGCGGCGGCCGTCCGGACCTCGCCCAGGCCGGCGGCCCCGACGGGTCGCGTGCCGAGGCGGCGAATGCCGCCGTCGAGGCCGCTCTCACGGGCGCCTGACGGCCCCGGCCGGCCCAAACCGGCGCCGGTGGAGACCGCGCCGGGACGGATGACGTCGTCTCCGCGGGCGCCGAAAGCCCTCGTCGTCGACGGCTCCGATCCGCCGCTGCGTCGGACGCCGCCGAGCCGAGCCCGCGCCGCGCCCGGGCGCCGTCGACGGTGACGAGGCGGCGCTGGCGGTCGAGGTCGAGGCCGCTGACGAAGCCGCAGCGGTCCACAGCCGTCGTCATCCAGCGCATCCGGTCGGGCAACGCCATCGCCCACGTCTACTTCGCGATCTCGCGCACCTGCACGGGCACGCCTGCACGCGGATGCACGCGCAAACCTGCACGCGCACGCGGCAGACGATGGGCTGGCGCCAGCGCGCGGCGGTGGTGCGGCGGGGGATCGGCGCCGGCGCACCAGGGGGAGCACCGATCAAAGGGCGGCTCCATTCGGACGTGTGCGAAGAGCCGGATTCTGGCAGGCCCGAGCGGTGATCCGGCTCGGGCCGCGTCCGGGTGCCGCCGCACGGGCGTCGGAAGGATCACGCCCGAGGGTGGCTGATGGCGCAGCGCCGGGGGCGGCCGATCGCGGGGGCCTCCGGCGCGGCGTCGGGGCCGCCGATCGCGAATTCCGCCCCGCCAGTGGCCGCGGCAGAATCACACCATGCCGATCATCGAGCCGTTACCGGCGTTGCCTTGGCGGGAGAGGCGGCGCGGATTCGGCAGGGACGGCGAGGTGGCGTCTGCGCCGCATGCCGAACAGCCGATGCTCCGCGGCGACCTCGCCAACCGGTCGTGTCTCCGACCGCCTGCCCACAGATCGTGTCGCCAAACCGTCGCGTCGCGAAGCCTCTCGTGTCACGAAGCCGTCCGGGCCGCTGGTCGCCGTCCGCGGAGGAGCAGCGGACGCCGCGGCTCACCGGTTCCCCAGCGCTCCGGGCCGGGAACCTACAGGCCATGCGGCGGCCTGGATGACTGACGCGTGACGACCGGAAGAGGGCGTTCCCCGGCGAACTGTTCCGGGGGGCAGAAAGCCGAAGGCGATTCGGTCGGCTCGTTCCGGGCGCCGTCTTAGCGGGACAGGGTGACGCGGAGCGAGCGGGGACGGCGAGGCGACAGCCCCGACGTTCTGTGGACCGGCGGATGCTCCGCGGCGGCCCCGCCGGCCCGTGGTCGCGAAGCCGTTCTAACCGGCCGCCGCGGGTGGAGAAGCAAACGCCGCCGGCCGCGATCCTCGGTGGACCGGTGGATGCTCCGCGGCGGCCTTGCCGGCCCGTGGTGTCGCGAAGCCGTTGGAACCGGTCGCCGCGGGCCGAGCAGCGACGCTGGGGCTTGCGCAAGCGATTCCCCGCAATCCGACCTGGAATACCTAGGACATGTGGACGGCCCGGCGTGAACAGCGCCGAGGACCGGTCCAGGTCTGCCTCGCCGAGCCGAGTCGCGCCGCGCGGCTGCGCAAGGCGCAGAAAGCCGAGCCGAATCGGGCGGGCCATCATCCCGAGATCGCCCGGACCTGGCCAGGGACGGTGCCGCACGTGCCCGTGGTGGGACCGAGAGCCACATCTACGTCAGGCCGCGCCGCCGGCTCTCGCTCTGAGTGACGCCTGGGCTGCGATGACGTCCGGGCCGCCCCGGACTGCGATGCCGCTCGGGCCAAGGCGGCGCCTTGGCCGCAGGGGCCGCTTCGATGCCCCGGACCGCGACGACATCAGCCCTGCGATGATGCCAGCGCCGCCATGACACCCGGACCGCGCTGACGTCGAACCACCCGCATGGCCGCGGCGGCGACCCCGCTGCGGCGCGAGCGCCGACCCCGCTGCCGCGCGAGCGCCGGCCGGTGACGGCGGCCGGTCTGGCAGAGAATGGGGCCGGCCCCCGGCCGTGAATGGGCCCGGGGATGCTGCTGGGCCGCCACGAATCGGGCCGGACGGCTTCGCCGAGGCGGCGGAAGCGGGGCGAAAAGCCGGCGGACGATTCCCCGCCGCCCGGTTTTGCCGCCTTCGAAACGCGGCCGCAGGGGGTCGGAAGTTAAGGAAAGGTGAAGAAAAGTGGCCTCCGGAGGGCGTTTGGCGGCGGCCCGGGGGCACTTCTGTGGCGTTGCCGCAACACTGCCCCCAGAACACCCCTCCAGGCGGCCGCATTCCGCGCTTTGCGATTGAAGCCGGAGCGGCCGTGGGTATGTTCGGACCGACCGGAGCGGACCGGTCAACGCGTGTCCTTCAACGGTTCGCCGCCACGGACACAAACAGACCAACCGCTTCGCGCAACGGTCACAGCCCACGCAATCGCCCTCCGGTCTCCGGAACCGAAAGCCGAAGCTGCCAAGACGAGATGATGGAGATCTAAAGATGAACATGAAAGGCGTCGTCCTGGGCGTGGCCGGTGCGCTGGCCGTGACCGGTGTGCAGGCAGCCGACCTCGCGGTCGCTCCGGAGCCGGTTGATTACGTTCGCGTCTGCGACGCGTTCGGCACGGGCTTCCTCTACGTTCCCGGCACCGAGACCTGCTTCCAGATCCGCGGCCGCGTCCGCGCCGATTATCGCTTCGCGATCACCGGCCAGGGCAACTTCGGTGCCGTGAACTACAACAAGCGCAATCAGAACGCGTACAACTTCCGCGCTCGTGCGTACTTCTATTCGGACTCGCGCACCAACACCGAGTACGGCCTGCTGCGCACGTTCGCCCAGCTCGAGATCCAGACCCAGACGAGCTCCGGTGGCGCTTCGACGGTCAACCTCGACCAGGCGTTCATCCAGTTCGGTGGCCTCACCTTCGGTAAGGCCTACTCGTTCTTCGACTTCTACCAGACGCCGAACTTCTTCGCACCGTTCGAGCCGGCTCACTCGGACCAGAACACGCTGATGGCGGCCTACACGTTCGCCTTCGGTAACGGCTTCTCGGCTTCGGTCTCGATCGAAGACAACACCTACCGTCAGGGCTTCATCTGGGATCGTCAGCGTCCCAACTCGGCCTTCCTGCAGGACGGCTATGCCGGCGTGCGTTGGCCGGATCTGGTCGGCAACATCCGCGTCGATCAGGGCTGGGGTTCGGCTCAGTTGATGGGCGCTCTGCATGAAGTCCGCGCTGCCCGTCGTGGCGGTGCCGAGCTCGGCTGGGCGATCGCCGGTGGCGTCGTCGTCAACCTGCCGATGCTCGCCGAAGGCGACACCTTCGGTCTGCAGGCCGGCTACTCGCAGGGCGCAGTGTCCTACGTGGCTCCGAATGCCTGGGGTCCCGGTGGCAATGGTCAGGCCGACGGCCGGCTCTTCCCGAAGGGCGGCAAGGGTGTCAGCCTGACGAACGCCTGGTCGATCGCGGCCGGCTTCCAGCACTTCTGGGCTCCGAACATCTCCTCGGGCTTCGGCGTGTCGTACCTGGACGTCGACGTCCCCGGCAAGCGCTTCGACTTCACGAACTGGGACGTGCAGGGCAACATCGTCTTCACGCCGGTCGCCGGTCTGGAGACGGGCTTCGAGCTGCAGTACAAGACGATGCAGCCCGATGGCGCCGGCCGCCAGGACAAGGACATGCTGGTCGGCACGTTCCGGGTTCAGCGCTCCTTCTGATCTGACAACGCCCAGGTCGGGCTCCTGTCTGACCTGAGCCAAGTCTGATCCTCGATCGAGCCCGGTGGGACCTCCCACCGGGCTCTTTCTTTTTTCGGGCGACCAGCCCGCCTCGGACGCATCGGGCCGCGCGGCAAGCGCCGCGGCGGCCTTTTCCGTCGGGGCGCTGCGCCGCGGATCTCGTCGCCACGAGCCCCGTCGGCGCTGGGCCTCCGCCGATCCACTGCCCGATCGCCCTCCTGCGAACCACTTGTCACTGTCCGCCGACGATGCCCGCCTCACCGGCGAGGCGAGGCGAGGCGGGGGGAGGCGAGGGGAGGCGAGACGAGGGGATGGGAGGGGAGGCGAGGGGAGGCTTGGCGAGGCGGGGAGCGGGACGTGTGGCGCGGGAGGCCCGGCGCAGGGCCTGGCCGAGCCCACGCGGTCTCGGCCGCTTGCGGGCGGCGATGTCATGGCGGGCGCGAAGGCGGCGTCGTTCGGCTTGACCGACGCGCGGAAAGATCGTCAATCGGCGCGGTGGCGGCGGGTCTGGCCGCCGGCGATGGACGACGGAGCGGTGCGGTGCGCGAGACGCGAGCGGAAAACCTCATTCCTGGAGCGACGGGCGACTGGGAGGTCGTCATCGGGATGGAGGTGCACGCCCAGGTCACGTCCGAATCGAAGCTGTTCTCCGGGGCGTCGACCGCCTTCGGCGGCGCGCCGAACGCCCACGTCTCGCTCGTCGACGCGGCGATGCCGGGCATGCTGCCGGTGATCAACGCGGTCTGCGTGCGCCAGGCGGTGCGGACCGGGCTTGGGCTGAAGGCGGCGATCAATCAGCGCTCGGTGTTCGACCGCAAGAACTACTTCTACCCGGACCTGCCGCAGGGCTATCAGATCTCGCAGTACAAGCACCCGATCGTCGGTGAGGGCGAGATCCTCGTCGACCTGCCGAAGGGCGAGCAGGTCCGCGTCGGCGTCGAGCGAATCCACCTCGAGCAGGATGCCGGCAAGTCGCTGCACGACCAGCACCCCGCGATGAGCCACGTCGACCTCAACCGCTCGGGCGTCGCGCTGATGGAGATCGTCTCCAAGCCGGACCTGCGCTCCTCGGAGGAGGCGCGCGCCTATCTCACCAAGCTCCGGGCGATCCTGCGTTATCTCGGCACGTCGGACGCCGACATGGAGAAGGGCAATCTGCGCGCCGACGTCAACGTCTCGGTGCGCCGGCCCGGCGCGCCGCTCGGCACGCGCTGCGAGATCAAGAACGTCAACTCCATCCGCTTCGCCGGGCAGGCGATCGAGTATGAGGCGCGCCGGCAGATCGGCGTCCTCGAGGACGGCGGCACGATCAACCAGGAGACGCGGCTGTTCGATGCCCGCGCCGGCGAGACGCGGTCGATGCGCTCGAAGGAAGAGGCGCACGACTACCGTTATTTCCCCGACCCCGACCTCCTGCCGCTCGAACTCGACCCGGCGGAGATCGAGGCGATCCGGGCCGGACTGCCGGAGTTGCCGGACGAGAAGCGCGCGCGCTTCGTCGCCGACTACGGGATCTCGTTCTATGACGCCGGTGTCCTGGTGGCCGAGCGCGCCTCCGCTGACTACTTCGAGGCGGTGGCGCGCGGCCGCGACGCCAAACAGGCGTTGAATTTCATCGTCAACGAACTGTTCGGCCGGCTGAACAAGGAAGGCCTGTCGATCGAGGAAAGCCCGATCTCGGCCGAGCGGCTCGGCGGCCTCATCGATCTCGTCGCCGACGGGACGATCTCCGGCAAGATCGCCAAGGACCTGTTCGACGTGATGTGGTCGGAGCCGGGCGATCCGCGCCAGCTCGTCGAGGTGCGCGGGCTCAGGCAGGTGACCGACACCGGCGCCATCGAAGCCGCCGTCGATGCGGTGGTCGCGGCCAACCCCGACAAGGTCGAGCAGGCGCGCCTCAAGCCCAGCATGGCCGGCTGGTTTGTCGGTCAGGTGATGAAGGCGACGGGCGGGAAGGCGAACCCACAGGCCGTCAACGCGCTGGTGAAGGCGAAGCTCGGCATCGAGGACGAGCCGGCGCCCGTCTAACGGCGGCGCGTGCCCCGCCGCGCCGCCCGTGCCAAAACCTTGTCATCGGCGCGCGCTTCCGGGCGCTGACGGTCGACCCGGCCGGATCCGCGGCGCGGCGGATTGGGGAGCGGGCTGTACGACGCCAACGCAGCAATGAAGGCCGCGGCTGAGCCGGCCAATTTGGGCATGGCGAGCATTCTTGATCTCCCTCTGGTGAGCGGCACGACATCGTCCCGCGGCCGTCGGTCGATTGGTTAACGCGGACGGTCGCCGTCCGTTGCGGTGCCGCAGCCGGCCTTCGCCCGCGCGGAGCTGACGAGCTTGGACGCGACGGCGGTACCCTTTACATGTGGGAGGCTTTTCCGCCGGAGACCCACCGCCCATGAGTGTCACGCAGTCGCAGCCCATCGAACTGCATTTCTGGCCGACGCCGAACGGCTTCAAGATCAGCATCATGCTGGAGGAGCTGGCCGTTCCCTACGACCTCAAGCTGGTCGACATCGGCAAGGGCGACCAGTTCAAGCCCGCGTTCCTGCAGATCGCCCCGAACAACCGCATGCCGGCGATCGTCGATCCGGAAGGGCCGGGGGGCGCGCCGATCTCGGTGTTCGAATCGGGTGCCATCCTGCAGTACCTCGGCCGCAAGTTCGGCCGCTTCTATCCGAGCGACGAGCGCCAGCGCGTCGCGGTGGAGGAGTGGCTGATGTGGCAGATGGGCGGCTTCGGCCCGATGCTCGGCCAGAACCACCACTTCGCCGTCTATGCGCCGGAGAAGATCCCCTATGCGATCAAGCGCTACCGCGACGAGACGCACCGCCTCTATGGCGTGCTGAACCGGCGTCTCGACGGGCGCGAATTCGTGGCCGACGCGTACTCGATCGCCGACATGGCGATCATCGGCTGGGCGCGCGGCCATGAGCGCCAGGGCATGGACATCGCCGAGTTCCCGAACGTGAAGCGCTGGATCGAGACGATGCTGGCCCGTCCGGCGGTGCAGCGCGGGCTCGAGGTCGGCAAGGACGCGCGCAAGAGCGACCTTTCCACCGACAAGGAGGCGCAGAAGGTGCTGTTCGGCCAGCGCGCCAGCTGAGGCCCCGCGATCGACGGCGGCCGGACCGGGAGTGACGTCCGGCCGCCGGACGGGATCGTCCGGGCGGCGTTCGCTACCGCCCGGTGCGTCTGCGCGCCCGGCGGGCCCGCGCGGCGCTGGCGAGTGTCAGCAGCAGCGTGCCGGTGATCTCATCCGACAGCGCCGCGGTGCGACGGGTGCCGACGATCGCCTCCTCGATGCGCGACGCCGCGATGTCGAGGTCGGTGAGCGACCACAGGCCGAGGGCGTCCGCCACCACCTGCTTTCGGCGGAAAAACACCGGCGGGACCATCCGTTCGACGGCGGCGGCGGGGGCCGCGCCTTCCTCGACGAGGAGGCGGCCGCGCGCCAGCGCGTGCACCTGGCGCAGCGTCGCCGACAGGATGGCGGGCGCCGACGTGCCGGCGCGCAACAGCCGCGACAAAGTGCGGTCGAGATCGGCGACGGCGCCGGTGAGGGCGGCGTCGATGGTGGAATCGAGAGTTTCGGCGGCGGTGTCGCCGATCACCGCCTCGACGTCGGCGAGCCGCACCGTTCCGGTGCCGTGGGCGTAGAGGGCGAGCTTCTCGATCTCGGCGCGGGTCTGCCGGCGGTCGGCGCCGAGCAGGTCCTTCAGCGCCGCGCGGGCGTCCGCCTCGACCTCCAGGCCGTCGCGCCGGGCGATCTCGTCGATGATGCGCTCGATGTCGGCCGCTTCGTCGGCATAGCAGGCGAGCGCGGCGGCGGTGGCGTGGTCTTCGATGCGCTTGCGGAGACCCGTGCCCTTCTTGAGGTCGCCGGCCTCCACCACCACGAGCGCGTCCTGCGGCGGAGCGTCGAGGAGGGGGGCGAGTGCCGGCTCGATGGCGCGCGTGCCGGCGTCGCGCACCCAGATGATGCGGCGGCCGCCGAACAGCGCGATGGTGCGCGCCTCGTCTGACAGCCGGCCGGGGTCGCTCGCGACCTCCGCGCCGTCGAGGCGCACCAGCGAGAATGGATCGGACGCACCGCGGTTGGCGGCGTCGACGAGGGCCTTGGCGCGCTCGGCGACGAGACCCTGCTCCGGGCCGAACACCAGCACGACGGCCGGCGCCCGCGCCGGATCGGCGACCAGGCGGTCGAAGTCGCGGGGCTTCAGCGCGACCATCGGCGCGCCGGGCTCAGGGGTGGGTCGCGAAATAGGCGGCGAGGCGGATGCGCAGGTCGGCCGCGATCGTCTTGGCGGCGCGCGATTCGGCATCCTCCAGGGCGCGCACGTTGGCGAAGCGCTGGCTGGAGAAGTCGTAGGAGGCGTCGGCGGCGGAGTTGCCGGTGAGCAGCGTCCGTCCGGTGGTCGAATCGGCGAGCACGAACGACGCCGACAGCGAGACGATGTAGGACGCCGGCACTTCCGACAGCCGCTCCACCGCCACCGAGGCTTCGGTGCGGGTGAGGAAGATGCGCAGCGAGTACTGGGCGTCGGGCGCCTCGCCGCCGCCGGTGAAGGCGAAGATCAGCTCGTTGCGCAGCACCTGCTCGACCCGGTTGCGGGCGGGCTGCACGGCGATCTTCGAAAGCTCGACGGCGACCGACGTGCCGGAGCCGGGGGCATCGGCATAGAGCGGGCGTACGACGCAGCCGCCGAGGGCGACGGCAACGACGAGGAGCGGGGCGATGAGGGCGGCGGGGCGGGGGCTGTGCTGCGGCGCTGGGGTCGAGGGCTGGGGTGTCCGGGTCGGACCAGCGATGTCGGACTCGCGGCCCCCCCTCCCTGCCCTCCCCCGCGAGGGGGGAGGGTTGCGTTTGCATTTTTGGCGACCGGCCAGTTTCAAACTCGACGGAAACCCTCCCCCCTCGCGGGGGAGGGTAGGGAGGGGGGGCGCCGCGGATGCGGTGTCCTGAGGCGGCACCAGCAGGGCCGCGAGCGCGCCGACGCGACGGCGTGCCGCCCTGAGGAGCCCTCGGGCGACGGGCCTCACTGCCGAAGGCGACTGCCCCTCATCCCACCACATTGACGATCCTCTGGGGCACGACGATCACCTTTTTCGGGGCGCGGCCCTCGAGGTGGCGGCGGACCTCGTCGAGAGAAAGGGCGGCCGCCTCGATGTCGGCCGTCGCCGCATCGCGCCGCACCGTGACCTCGCCGCGCCGCTTGCCGTTCACCTGCACCGGCAGCACCACCACGTCCTCGACGAGCAGCGACCGGTCGACCACCGGCCAGCCCTGAGTCGCCACGAGCCTAGCATGGCCGAGGGTCGACCAGCATTCCTCGGCGAGGTGCGGCATCATCGGAGCGAGCGCCTGGACGAGCATCTCGATCGCCTCGCGCAGGCTGGCTGCGAGCGGCGAGGCGGCGTCGAACGGCTCCTGGGCGGCGCGGGCGAGGACGTTGACGAGCTCGTGCAGCCGCGCCACGGCGCGGTTGAAGGCGAGCTGCTCGATGTCGTCCTCGATCGCAGCGAGCGCCTTGTGGGCGGCCTTGCGGACGTCGAAGGCGGTGCCCGTCGCATCGGCCGGGGCGGGCGTGCCGACGGGCGGCAGCCGGTCGGCGGTCTCGGCGACGAGGCGCCAGACGCGCTGCACGAAGCGCTGGGCACCGGCGACGCCGTCCTCCGTCCAGATGACGTCGCGCTCGGGGGGCGAGTCCGACAGCATGAACCAGCGCGCCGTGTCGGCGCCGTAGCCGGCGATGATGTCGGAGGGGTCGACGGTGTTGCGCTTCGACTTCGACATCTTCTCGATCGAGCCGATCGTCACGTCCTGGCCGGTGGCGCGGTCGACGGCGCGACGCTCCCCGCCTTCTTCCGTGATGTCGATCTCGGCCGGGCTCGCGAAGGTGCCGTCGGCGCGCTTGTAGGTCTCGTGGACGACCATCCCCTGCGTGAACAGGCCGGCGAACGGCTCGTCGAGGCCGATGTGGCCGGTCGCCTTCATCGCCCGCACGAAGAAGCGCGAGTAGAGCAGGTGCAGGATCGCGTGCTCGATTCCGCCGATGTACTGGTCGACCGGCAGCCAGCGGTCGGCGACGGCGGGCTCCGTCGGCGTCGCCGCATGCGGGGCCGTGAAGCGGGCGAAGTACCAGGACGAATCCACGAAGGTGTCCATGGTGTCGGTTTCGCGCCGCGCCGGCCCCTTGCACTGCGGGCAGGCGACGTTGCGCCAGGTCGGGTGGCGGTCGAGCGGGTTGCCCGGCTTGTCGAAGTCGATGTCGTCCGGCAACTGCACCGGCAGGTCGGCCTTCGGCACCGGCACGACGCCGCACTCGGCGCAGTGGATGACCGGGATCGGGCAGCCCCAGTAGCGCTGGCGCGAGATGCCCCAGTCGCGCAGGCGGTAGTTCACCTGCCGGGCGCCCTGCGGCGCGCCGTCGAGCGTCTCGGCTTCCAGCCGCTTGGCGACGGCGTCCTTCGCCTCGGGAACGGTCAGGCCGTCGAGGAAGTCGGAGTTGTAGAGGCGGCCGTCGCCGACATAGGGCTCGTCGCCGATGGCGAAGGTGGCGGCGTCGGCGTCCGGCGGCAGCACCACCGGGATCACCGGCAGGCCGTACTTGCGGGCGAACTCGAGGTCGCGCTGGTCATGCGCCGGGCAGCCGAAGATGGCGCCGGTGCCGTATTCCATCAGCACGAAGTTCGCGACGTAGACCGGCAGCCGCCGGCCCGGCACCAGCGGGTGCTCGACGGTGAGGCCGGTGTCGTGGCCCTTCTTCTCGGCCGTCTCGAGCACCGCGACGCTGGTGCCCATGCGCCGGCACTCGGCGACGAACTCGGCGAGGCCCGCGTCCGTCTCGGCCGCCGCGCGGGCGACCGGGTGGTCCGGCGACAAGGCCAGGAAGCTCGCGCCGAACAGCGTGTCCGGCCGCGTCGTGAACACTTCCACCGAGGTGCCGACGTTGGTCGGCGGCGTCAGGGCGAAGCGAACGCGCAGGCCTTCCGACCGGCCGATCCAGTTTTTCTGCATCAGCCGGACCTTCTCCGGCCAGCGCTCGAGCCTGTCGAGCGCCGTCAAAAGGTCCTCGGCATAGTCGGTGATGCGCAGGAACCACTGCGTCAGCTCGCGCTGCTCGACCAGCGCGCCGGAGCGCCAGCCGCGGCCGTCGATCACCTGCTCGTTGGCGAGCACAGTCTGGTCGACCGGGTCCCAGTTGACCTTGGAGGTGCGGCGGTAGGCGAGGCCGGCCGCCAGGAAGTCGAGGAAGAGCTCCTGCTGGCGGTGATAGTAGGCGACGTCGCAGGTGGCGAACTCGCGCGACCAGTCGAGCGACAGGCCCATCGACTTCAGCTGGGCGCGCATCGTCGCGATGTTGTCGTAGGTCCACGCCTTCGGGTGGACCTTGTTCTGCATCGCCGCGTTCTCGGCCGGCATGCCGAAGGCGTCCCAGCCCATCGGGTGCAGCACGTTGAAGCCGCGGGCGCGCTTGTAGCGGGCGACGACGTCGCCCATCGTGTAGTTGCGCACGTGGCCCATGTGGATGCGCCCCGACGGATAGGGGAACATCTCGAGGACGTAGTAGGGCGGGCGCGGGTCGTCGTTGCTCGTGCGGAAGACCTCGGCGGCGGCCCATGCGGCCTGCCACCGGCCCTCTGCGTCGGGGGCGTTGTAGCGCTCCGTCGTCGTCATGTCTGGTCCGGACCGGGTGCTGGAAAAGCCTGAGGATTCCCGCGGACTGACAACAGAATTCCCCGCCACGGTCAACTGCCTGCGATCCGTGCGCAGGCGGGCGATGGCGCCTCGCGCGCCCGGTCCGATCACGCGATTTCGCTTTGCCAGCTAATCAAAAATGGTGCATTCAGTGCGCGTGGGGGCAGTGTGAGGCGTCTGCCATGTGGTCACAGTACGGTCCGCTGATCCTCCATCTCGGCTCGGCCTGGCTCGCCGGCAGCCTGATCGGGCTGGAGCGCAGCTTTCACGGACGGCCCGCCGGCTTCCGCACCCATGCGCTCGTCTGCCTCGCCTCGGCGCTCCTCATGCTGCTGACGGCGCACCAGGACATGTGGCTCACCAGCGGTGGCGCGGAAGCCTTCCGCTCCGACCCCACCCGCATGGCGCAGGGCATCATGACCGGCATCGGCTTCCTCGGCGCCGGCGTCATCTTCAAGGAAGGCCTGACCGTCCGCGGGCTCACCACCTCGGCGTCGATCTGGATGACGGCGGCACTCGGCATCCTCTACGGCATCGGCTTCTGGGTGCCGGCGGTGCTGGCGACGGTGGCCGTGCTGGCGACGCTGGCCGGCTTCCGCTGGATCGAGTCGCACATGCCGTCGGAGTTCTTCGCCCACCACGTCATCCGTTTCCCGCGCGACCGCGTGCTGTCGGAAGGCGAGTTGACGGGCCTCCTGCGCGACTGTGGCTTCACCGTCTCCAACCTCAGCTACCGGCTCGACGGGGAGGACACCGCCTTCGAGTACCGGATGGTGCTGCGCACGCTGAAGCGCGACAACATCGAGCGGCTGGCGCTGCGGCTGCGCAGCCGCGACGACGTCATCGACTTCCGCCTCTCTCCGGCGAGCAACTGAGCGGCAGAGCCGCCGGCGCTGTTGCCGGCCGGCCGTGGCTGCGCTACCCCCGGCCGGCACGCCCACCGACGATGCCGGAGTCCCGCCGATGACCGAAGCCGACGATCGCGACGACACCCCGGCCGCGCGGCTCGCGGCGATCGGCGCCCGCATCGCCCGGGCCGAGCGCATCGCCCATCGGCCGGCAGGTTCGGTGACGCTGGTGGCGGTGTCGAAGACTTTCCCGGCGGAAGACGTCGAGGCGCTGATCGCGTGCGGCCAGCGCGTCTTTGGCGAGAACCGCGTGCAGGAGGCGAAGGCGAAGTTCCCGGCGCTGCGGGAGCGCCATGTCGACCTCGAGCTGCACCTGATCGGGCCGCTGCAATCCAACAAGGCGCGCGAGGCGGTGGCGCTGTTCGACGTCATCCACACCGTCGACCGGGAGAAGATCGCCGCGGCGCTGGCCGAGGAGATCGTGAAATCCGGCCGGCGGCCGAAGCTGCTGGTCCAGGTCAACACCGGCGAGGAGCCGCAGAAGGCCGGCGTGCCGCCGCGCGAGGCGGTGGCCTTCGTGGCGCGGTGCCGCGACACCTTCGCGCTGCCGGTGGTGGGGCTGATGTGCATTCCGCCGGCCGACGAGCCGCCGGGGCCGCACTTCGCGCTCTTGCAGAAGCTCGCGGGCGAGGCGGGGGTGCGGCAGCTGTCGATGGGGATGTCGTCGGACTTCGAGACGGCGGTGGAGTTCGGCGCGACGCACGTGCGCGTCGGTAGCGCGCTGTTCGGCTCGCGGCCTTATCCCGCCTGACGAGCGTCAGGCGGCGGTGGCGACGGTCGCCGCCACGGGGGCCGCTGCCGGCTCGCCGAGACGCTTGCGGAACTTGCTCGGCTTGTCCTCGTAGAGGATGCGGCCGCGGGCGAAGGCGTCCGCCTGCAGGGCGGCGCGGCGGGCGGCGACGACCGCGACGACGCGGCCGGCCTCGGCCTCGCCGCCGGCGAGCGCCGGGTCGGCCGTCACGGTCTCGGCGAGAACGGCGAGGTCGTGGTCCTCGCCGAGCATCTCGCCGAGCTCGTCGAGGGCGGTGACCACCGAGGCGGCGGCGGCGGCGGTGCGCGGTTCGGCGAGCTTCGACAGGTGCCAGCGGTGCTTCACCGCCTTGCGCCAGTCGTGCAGGGCCTCGTCGTCGGCGCCCGGCTCGGCCGCGGCGGCGAGCGCCGCCCGGCCGTCGCGGTAGGTGGTCTCGATACCGGCGAGAAGCACGTCGGCCCGTCCCGCCTTCTTGCCCCAGACGAGGTCGACGGCCGCGTCCGCCGCCTGCGCCAGGCCCGCGGCGGCGGCTTCGATCGGCGGCAGTTCGGCGTGCACGGCCTTGGCGCGGGCGGAGAGCGCGCCGGCGAGATGGCGCAGCGCCTCGCCCTCCGGCCCGTCGGCGTCCCCGGCGAGGCGTTCGGCGGTGCCGGCCATGACGTCGGCGTCGCGGGCGGCGGAGAGCGAGCGGGCGATGTCGCCGATCTCGCGGCCCAGCCGACGCGCCGCCTTGTCGGCGAGCGGGCGGAGCGCCCTCAGCACCGTGCGGGCGCGCTTCAGGCGGCGACGCGCCTTGTGGATGCGCTTGTCGAGGCGGTTGCCGTCCTCGAGCAGCGTTTCGCGCGCGGAGACGATGTCGTCGCGGACCTGCTCGCGCAGCGCCGCGGCGACATTCCGCTCGAGCGAGACGGCGATCGGCAAGGCTGCCCTCCGCTCGGTGGTCGCGTCAGAGGGCGGGCTGGCCGGCGGCGGCTTGGCCCGTTGCAGGCAGTCCGATCGGGCACGAGACACCGGTGCCGCCGATGCCGCAGTAGCCGTTCGGGTTCTTCGCCAGGTACTGCTGGTGGTAGTCCTCGGCGTAGTAGAACGGGCCGGCGGCGGCGATCTCGGTGGTGATGGTGCCGTGGCCGGCCTTGAGCAGCGCCGCCTGGTACTCGGACTTGACGCGGCGGGCGACCTCGAGCTCGCCGGGATCGGCGATATAGATCGCCGAGCGGTACTGGGTGCCGACATCGTTGCCCTGGCGCATGCCCTGGGTGGGGTTGTGCGCCTCGAAGAAGACCTTGAGCAGCGCCTCAAGCGAGATCACCGCCGGGTCATAGACGACCAGCACCGCCTCGGTGTGGCCGGTCATGCCGGTGCACGTCTCCTGGTAGGTCGGGTTGGGCGTCGAGCCGCCGGCATAGCCGACGGCGGTGACCCAGACGCCGGGCGTCTGCCAGAGGATGCGCTCGGCGCCCCAAAAGCAGCCGAGGCCGAGCACGACCGTTTTCAGGCCTTCGGGGAACGGCCCCTTCAGGGGTCGTCCATTGACGAAATGGTGCGCGGCGGTCGGGAGCGGGTCCGGACGGCCGGCGAGCGCCTCTCCCGCGGACGGGATGGCGAGCTTCTTGGTGAGGATGTCGAGCAGGAACATGGCGCCAATATAGGGAGTCGACCGGCTCCGGTCCAAGGGCGGGCGCGAAAATCGCTGCCTCCGCCGGCAGCTGTGCGGCCCGGTGGGCGGCCGGTGCGGCGCAGGGCTCGGGAGTGGACGGCTCGATGTGGACCGGTCGATCCGGTGGCGGGATGGCCCGCGGCGTTCACGCCGGGCTCACCCGGAATTGAGGCGGCTCAATGCGACGCCGCGCGCCGAGGCGGCAAACGATGGCTATGGTGCTCCCCGGTGCGGCGTGTGGATGGCGCCGAGATCGGGCCGGGGGGCGAGAAAGAAGAACGGACCGCGTTGGTCCGCGTGACGATTTCGCGGATCGCCGGCTGTCTCGGGAGGACCGCCGATGCCGAGCTCCCTCACGACCGCCGCGCGGTCGAGGTCGCGGACGACCATCTCCGTGCGCCCGGCGGCCGAGACCGCTGCACGGCCGCTCGTCCTGATGCTGGCGCTGGTCGCGACGGCGGTCGTCTGGGCCTGGCCATCGTCCGCGCAGGCGCAGGGGACGACGGGCGCGCCGGCTGCGCAGGCGACGCCGGCAGGACCCGCCGCGTCCGGCGCATCCCCCGACGCGCCGCCGCCGGCGGACGAACCGCCGCCACCGCCCGACTACATTCCGCCACCGCCGCCGCCGGACGACATCGATCCGGGCGCCGGTTTCGACGAACCGCCGCCGCCGGACTATGATGCCGCCGAGACGCCGCCCCCCGACTATGGCGCGGCACCGGCCGAGGCGACTGCCGAGGGGCCGCCGGCGCCTGAGCCCGGTGGGCCGCCGATGGAGGCGGGCGAGGCCTACCACACCCGCTTCTCCGGCACGGTGACGCGGGAGGGGCCGGGCGGCGGCTTCCCGGCGATCGACCTCGACGGCGTCGTCGGCAGCATCTTCGACCTGCGCGCGATCGGCGAGCCGCCGGTCGGCCAGCACGTGCTGTCGGTGCCGCAGCGCGCACCGGCGACGGCGGCCGACGTCGGCCAGATCTTCGGCATCGCCATCGACGACGCGGCCGAGCCGAACATTTTCGTGACGGCGACGTCGGCCTACGGCCTGCACCTCGAGCCCGGCACGCGCGACTGGATGGCGGGGATGTGGGGGCCGGAATCCGGCCCCGGCACGATCTACCGGCTGCCGGCCGACACCGGCTACGTGCCGGAGTACTTCGCCGAGATCACGCTCGACGGCCGCCGCAACACCGGCGCGGCGCTCGGCAACATCGCCTACGACCCGCAGACGCGGCAGCTCTACGTCTCCGACCTCGAGACCGGCATGATCCACCGGCTGTCGGCGGAGGACGGCAGCGAGCTCGGCCGCTACGACCACGGCGTCGAGGGACGGCGGGGTTTCCTCGATGCGGAGACCGGCGAGGCACTGACGCTGCCGGCGGTGGCCTTCGACCGCTCCACCGCGGCGCGCGTCGGCGACTGCGCCGCCGGCCCGTTCGAGCGGACGCCGGAATGCTGGAACTTCGCCGACTTCCGCCGGCGCATCTGGGGGCTCGCGGTGCGGCCGGGTGCGAACGGCGGCGAGAGCCGGCTGTTCTACGCGGTGTGGGGCAGCGACGGCTTCGGCAATCCCGAGTGGGAGAGCGTCGACGACGAGCAGTACAACAGCGTCTGGTCGGTGCGGCTCGACGCCAGCGGCGGCTTCGACCCGACGAGCGTGCGGCGCGAGTTCTTCGTGCCGGCCTTCTTCGGCGACGACGCCGGCGCCGGGGCGATGGCGGAAAACAGCCGGCCGGTGTCGGACATCGAGTTCGCGGCCTGTGGCGACCGCCGCGTCATGCTGCTGGCGGAACGCGGCGGTGTCCGCAATCTCGGCCTCGGCGCCGAGGACGCGTTCGCCAGCCCGCACGAATCGCGGGTGCTGCGCTACGAGCTCGGCGACGATGGCGTCTGGCGGCCGGCCGGGCGCTACGACGTCGGCTTCTACGAGCGCCAGGACCACGGCCCGCCGCGGCTGCGCGCCAGCGCCGGCGGCGGCTGCGACTTCGGCTACGGCTACACCGACGCCGGCGTCGAGGATCTGTCGCGGCAGAACGGCTTCGTCTGGGCGACCGGCGACAATCTCTGCTCGCCGCGCGGCGCCTGCCTCGAGCCCTCGACGGGCGCCTTCGAGGACACCGGCTTCGTCGACGGCCTGCAGGGCACGCCGGAGGGGCTGCTGCAAGAGGTGGGACCCGAGGCCGCCTACGCCGTGCCGGCGCCGGCCGGACCGGTGACGCCGGCGGACGGGCCGCAGGCCTCCTACATGATTGATTCCGACGTCGGCCTCGACACCAGCGGCGGGCCGGTCGGGTCGGACCGCAACCAGGCGACGTTTGCCGGCGACATCGACATCCTGCAGCGCTGCACAGTGGTGACGGAGGCGCCGGAGATCATCGTGCCGCCGCCGGTGCTCGCCGCGCCGCTGCCGCCGCCGGCGGTGCACCAGCGCGCCATGACGCACCAGCGCAACGCCTCGCCGATGCACAACGTCAACCGGTCGTGGCACGAGCGCAGCTGGTCGTGGCATTCGCGCGACCAGTCCTGGCACTACCGCAACCGCTCCTGGCACCAGCGCGACCAGTCCTGGCACTGGAAGAACGGCTCGTGGCACTCGCGCGACCGCTCCTGGCACTCGCGCAACCGGTCCTGGCACTGGCGCGACCGCTCGTGGCACTGGAAGAACGGCTCGTGGCACTTCAACAACCGCTCGTGGCACAGCCGGAGCCTCAGCTGGCACACGCGGGCGCGCTCGTGGCACGGCAAGGACCGCTCGTGGCACTACAAGCAGAGCTCCTGGCACGACCGCCGCCAGTCCTGGCACTCGCGCGACCGCTCCTGGCACGGCCGCGACCGGTCGTGGCACGCGAAGGACCGCTCCTGGCACGCCAGGGACCGGTCGTGGCACAGCCGACAGGAGACCCTGCGGAACGGGCACGACACGAAACGATCGCGCAACCACGATCGCCAGCGCTCGCAGAACAACGACCACAACCGCCAGCGCTCGCTGAACCAGCACCACGCCAAGGACCGCTCGCAGAACCAGAGCCACGATCGCGGCCGCTCGACCAAGCAGCCGGCGGTGCACGACCGGGCGGAGTCGCAGCGCAAGAACGACGGCCCGCGGCACAGCCGGGCGCAGTCGGACAAGCGCGACGACGGGAAGGCGCACAGCCGCGCTCGGTCGCAGGAAAAGGAGCCGGCGAGGCACAACAAGGCGCAGTCGGACAAGCGGGACGAGGCCAAGCCCGCCCACAGCCGCACGCGCTCGCAACAGCAGGAGAAGCCGAAGCACGGCAAGGCGCAGTCGGACAAGCGGGACGATGCGAAGCCAGCCCACAGCCGCTCGCGCTCGCAGCAGCGCGACGACGCCAACAAGGGCCACAGCCGCTCCCGGTCGCAGCAGCAGCAGGCGAAGCCCGACAAGCCGAAGAAGCAGCCGCAGCAGCAGCAGCAAAAGCAACAGAAGCAGCAACAACAGAAGCAGCAGCCGCAGAAGCAGCAAAGGCAGCAGCAGGAGAAGCCGCAGAAGCAGCAGAAGCCACCGAAGCAGCACGACGACGGCGCCCGCCACAACAAGAACAGGTCGGACAAGGGATGAGGATGCGGCGGATGACGGCTCGACGGTTTCCCGCCGGGCTCGGCCACACGGGCGGCGCGACGGGCTTGGCGGCGGTGGCGAACTGCCCGGCGGGGTCGCTCTCGACGTCCGCGGCCACATCGGGGGCGAGGTCGCTGGCGAGGTCGCTGGCGAGGCCATGGGCGAGGTCGCTCGCCCTTGCCGGAAAGGTGCTGGCCGCGCTCCTGGTGGCCGGCGCGCTGCCGCTCGCCGCGGCGGAGGCGGCCCCCGACGGGCCGCGGCTCGAGACCAACCAGCGTTATGTCGAGGACGTCACAGCCCCGTCCCGCCTCGACGTCACCGACATGAAGTCGGTGCTGCGCTTCGTGCTGGCGAGCCTGCCGGACGAGGTGACGGTCTATCCGACCGAGAACTACTTCTATTTCGGCTTCTATGAGGGCGGCATCCGGTGGGCGGGCAATCTCCGGCTCGACGCCGAGACGCGCGACCTCGGCAAGATCCACATGACCTACTTCAAGGACTTCACCGCCTGGCAGCACGACGAGACCGACTACACCAAGGTGTGGGGTGCCGCCGACGGCGTGAATGTGGAGAAGGTCGGCCCGCTCGCCTACCGGGTGACGTTCGAGGGCCGCAGCGTGCTGTTCCGCCTGAACGACCTCTCGACCGTGGTGCCGCCGGAGGGGGTGCTCCTGCGCGGCGAGCGCTATCTCGGGCCGGTGTTCGACGAATCCGGCATCCGCTTCTTCCTCGTCTTCCGGCCGGAGGAGCGGCAGTTCCTGTTCGTCCTCGACGAGACCGTGCGCCCGCCGGACGACTTCATCGCCTCGCCCGTCTCCGACCGGCTGACGCTCGGCCGCCGCACGGGCTTCGCCTTCTATGCCGACCGGATGGCGCCGCGGAAGATCCTCGTCGGCGTCAACGCCGGCGCCACCGGCGTCAACAACTACCTGGACGGCCCGTTCGACCAGCTGCCCGACAACTTCCTGAAGGGAAATGAACTCCTCGACGCGATCCTGATGGTGAGCCCCGAACTCGCCGGCACGCTCGATCGCTTCGGCAACTCGGAAGACGACAGCGTCCGCTACCTGATCGCGCCCTACATGCAGTACGACTACGAGGAGGAACTCGCCTCGGTCACCGACTGCGTCCGCGAGACGTCGGCGGCGGACTACTGGGCCTGCTTCGGCGCCGGCGGTGCGGGCGACGACGAGCCGCCCGAGGCGGATCCCTCCTACTATCCTCCGCCGCCCGAGCCGGACGATCCGGCGGCGTCACCCGCGCCCGACGCGCCCGCCCCGCCGCCGCAGTGAGGCGTGGAACGCCCGCCGCCGGCCGGCGGGGGGTGCCGCGTCAGAGGAAGACGTCGCCGCCGTTCGGCGACAGCGTCTGGCCGACATAGTTGGAGCCGGCCTTCGAGGCGAGGAGCAAGGCGGTGGGCGCGACCTCGTCGACGTGGCCGAAGCGGCCGATCGGCAGCTGTGTCTGCTTCCAGGCCTTCCAGTCCTCGCTGAAGCCGCGCAGCATGTCGGTGTCGATCGGGCCGGGGGCGATGGCATTCACCAGCACGCCCTTCGGCGCCGCCTCCTGGGAGAGCGCCCGCGTCAGGCTGACGATGCCGCCCTTCGCCGCGCAGTAGTGGGCGACGTTGACGCCGCCCTTGTAGGCGAGCTGCGAGGCGAAGTTGATGATCCGCCCCCAACCCCGCTCGACCATCCCCGGATAGAAGGCCTGGGTCACCATGAAGGTGCCGCGCAGGTGGACGCCGATCATGCGGTCGAAGGCGGAAAGCGAGATCTTCTCGAACGGCATGTCGTCGCCGATGCCGGCGCAGTTGACGAGGATGTCGACGGGCCCGAGCGCCTCGGCCGCCCATGACGCCAGCGCCGCGACATCGTCCTCGAGGGCGACGTCGCAGGCGGTGTGGACGACGCGGTGGCCCTTGTCGGACAGCGTGGCGGCGAGCGCTGTGGCGTTGTCGTCGTCGCGATAGTGACAGAAGCCGACTTTGGCGCCGTGCTCGGCGAAGAGCGCGACGATCGCAGCACCGATGCCGCGGCTGCCGCCGGTGACGAGCGCGGTGCGGCCGTCGAGGCTGAAGAGACCCATGATGCACTCCGGGGCGGGTGCGCGGCGCGCGCCGGCCGGTGGGGAAGGGGAGGGATGGGCGAGCCCGGAGGCGCGGCTATTTCTTGTAGTAGGTCTGCGCGACCTGATCCTCGGTGTTCTTCCCGCACGAGATCGGCGAATAGCGGGCGGGCCGCTCGGCCGTCACGCAGGTCGGGAAGGCGTCGAGGGTGGCGTCGTAGTCGACGCCGAAGAACTGCACGATCGAATAGCGGTGCTCGGTGGTGAGGTTGACCACCCGGTGCGGCCGCGACAGGAAGACGTCGTTGCTCCAGCGCTGCATCAGGTTGCCGAGATTGATGACGAAGGTGCCGTCGATCGGCGTCACCTCCACCCAGTCGCCGCCGACGCCCTTCACCTGCAGGCCGGGCTGGGGCGACTGCCAGACGGTGGTGAACAGCTCGTAGTCGCGGTGGGCGCCGATGCCGATCTTCGAGAGATCCCAGTCGGGCTGCTGGGGCGGGTAGTAGCAGGCCCGCAGCCGCGACATCGGCTTGTTGTACATCGCGTCGAAATAGTCTTCCGGCAGCGCGAGGGCGAGCGCGAAGGCGCGCAGCATCGTCTTGCCGAACTCGAGCTGGGTGTCGAAATAGGTGCCGATCGCCGAGGCGAATTCCGGCGGCGCGTCCGGCCAATGGTTCGGCCCGTAGAACTTGATGCCCTTCAGATAGTCGGGGTCGTCCTCGGGCAGGTCATGCGCGGCCTCGAAGGCCTCGTGCATGTCGTTGCCCTTGAGCTCGTGGTCGGCGTTGATGTCGCCGTTGCCGACATAGCCGCGGTGGTTGGGCGTCGACATGTAGTGGTGCTTCATCTTCTCGGCCGCCGGCAGCGCGAAGTAGCGCTGCATCGCCTGGTAGGCGCGCCGGATGACGGCGTCGGGGATGCCGTGGTTGACGAGATAGAAGAAGCCGACGTCGGTGCACGCCTTGCGCAGCGCCGGGGCGATCTGCTTGCGGATCTCCGGATCGCTCGACAGCATCGGGCTGAAGTCGAGCACCGGGATGATGTCGCTGGTGTTGCGCTTGAAGCGGATGCCCTTGCCGGCATCGACGATGGTGTCTGAGGCGATGGACATCGGACGGCTCCCCGCGTGACTTTCTTGCGGGGGCGATCTCAGCACCCGCCGCCGCCGCCGGCTTGGCGCAGACTGCACGGGCTTTCGTCATAGAGCGCCCCCGGCGACGGCGCGGCGCCCGGCGAGAATGGGGAAGGGCGACGCCCGCGCGGGAATGCTTCTTGCTTTCCTCCCAGACTGGGTTCGTCGTCACGGGGCGGAGATCTGGAGCGGGCCATGCCGAACGAGATCGTCACCCGGGGAACGGGCGATGCCGCCGAGCGCGAATGGGAGCGGGCGATCTCGGCGACCTATTATCTGCAGGAGGTGCGCTCACCCGGCGGGCGGGACTTCCACGGGCGGCTGGCGGTGCAGGCGGTGGGGGCGATCTCGCTGTCGCGCATCGTCTCGACGCCCGTCACCTACCGGCGGCGGCCGCTGCAGATCGCCGCCCACGCCGAGGGCTACCACCTGGTGACGATGCCGCTCCGGGGCGACCTGTTCTTCGAGCAGGAGGCGGCGCATGCCCACTGCCCGGCGCACTGTTTCCTCACCGAGCGCGGCGACCTGCCCTATGAGCTGCACCAGCCGGGCGACAACGAGCTTTTGGTGGTGCGGCTGCCGGAATCCCTGCTCGACGGCTTCCTGCCGCGCGGTCGCACGTTCCAGGGCCGCACGATCGGCCGGCCGACGGGCTTCGCGGGACTGTTCATCGACTTCGCGCGCTCGGTGATGGCGAACGCCGACGGCCTCGATCCGGCGCGCGCGCCGGTGGTGGCGCGGCAGCTGATGGAGCTTCTGGCGCTGGCGCTTTCCGAGGGCGAGCGCGACACCGAGAGCGGCGAGAGCGCGGTGGCGGCGGCCCACCTCCGGCGCATCAAGGCGGCGATCCGACGGCGCCTCGCGCAAGCCGACGTGACGCCGGCGCTGATCGCCGCCGAGTGCGGCCTGTCGGTGCGCTACCTGCACCGGCTGTTCGCCGGCGCCGGCACGACGATGGGGCGCTGGACGGTCGAGCAGCGGCTCGCCGAGGCCGACGGCATGCTGCGCGACCCGCGCCGCCGCGGCTCGCTGGCGCTGGTCGCCCAGAGCCACGGTTTCTCCGACCAGTCGCAGTTCTGCCGGCACTACAAGAAGCGCTTCGGCCGCACGCCCGGTGAGACGCGCGCCGAGGCGGTCGGCGCGGCCGCTCGTGGCAACTAGGCGGCCGCACTCGGGTTGGATCGGACGCTGGCGCCGCTAGCGGCCCGTGCCGATCGAGACGATGCGCGACGTGGCGTGCTCGGTGAACCACATCGCCCCGTCGGGACCCGCCGCGATGCCCTGCGGCGCAGACCCGGCGGTGGGTGTCGCGTACTCGGTGATCGTGCCGTCCATGGCGATGCGCCCGATCTTGTGGCCGCCCCATTCGGCGAACCACATCGCACCGTCCGGTCCGGCCGCGATCCCCCGGGGTGCGGCACCCTCGGTCGGGATGGCGTACTCGGTGATCGTGCCGTCCATGGTGATGCGGCCGATCTTGTTGCCGGCGCGCTCGGTGAACCAGATCGCCCCATCGGGGCCTGCAGCGATGTCCTGCAGGACGGCGCCGGCGGTTGGCACCGGGAACTCGGTGATGGTGCCGTCCATGGCGATGCGGCCGATCTTGTTGCCGCGCCACTCGACGAACCACATCGCCCCGTCGGGGCCGGCCGTGATCCCCCAGGGCAGGGAACCGGCGGTCGGGATGTCGTACTCTGTGAATTCGCCGGCCATGGTGATGCGGCCGATCTTGTTCGCCTCCGACTGGGTGAACCACATCGCTCCGTCTGGTCCGGCGGCGATGCGCGCCGGGGCCGCGCCGGCTGTGGGCACACGGTACTCGGTGAGTTCGCCGGCCATGGAGAGGCGGCCGATCTTGTTGGTCCGCAGCTCCGCGAACCACATCGCGCCGTCCGGGCCGGCGGCGATGCCGAGCGGGATGGCGCCGGCGCCGGGGATGACGTAGCCGGTCACCTCGCCGGCCATGGTGATGCGCGCCACCTTGTTGCCGACATATTCGGTGAACCACATCGCCCCGTCGGGGCCGGCGGCGATGTTGAGCGGCACGGCGCCGGCGGGCGGCACCGGGAACTGGGTGACCGCGCCGGCCGTGGTGATCCGCCCGATCGTGTTGGCGCTGCGCTCGACGAACCACATCGCCCCGTCCGGGCCGGCGGTGATGCCTTCGAGGACGGCGCCGGCCGGCTGCACCGGGAACTCGGTGATCGTGCCGTCGGGCGCGATGCGGCCGATCTTGTTGCCGGCGAACTCAGTGAACCACATCGCCCCGTCGGGCCCCGCCGCGATCCCCTCCGGCGAGGCGTCCGCCGTCGGCACGGCGAACTCGGTGATCTTGCCGGCGACGGTGATGCGGCCGATCTTGTTGCCCTTCCCCTCGGTGAACCACAGCGCACCGTCCGTTCCCGCGGCGATGCCCTCCGGGGCGGATGCGGCGGTCGGGATCGGATACTCGGTGACCTCTCCGGTCATCGAAATCCGGCCGATCTGGTTCGCCTTGACCTCGGTGAACCACATCGCCCCGTCGGGGCCGGCGGTGATGCCGCGCGGCGCCGCGCCATCGGTCGGCACCGCGAACTCGGTGACCTCGCCGGCCATGGTGATGCGGCCGATCTTGTCGCCGAACTGCTCGGTGAACCACATCGCGCCGTCGGGGCCGGCGGCGATGCCGCGCGGCGCCGAGCCGGCGGTGGGGACGGCGAATTCGGTGATCTCGCCGGCCAGGGTGATGCGGCCGATCTTGTTGCCCCACAGCTCGGTGAACCACATCGCGCCGTCCGGGCCGAGGGCGATCGCGAAGGGCACCGACACGGCCGTCGGCACCGCGAACTGCGTGATCTCGCCGGTGGTGGTGATGCGGCCGATCTTGTTGGCGCTGCGGTCGGTGAACCACAAGGTGCCGTCCGGCGCGACGGCGATGGCCTGCGGGCCGGCGCCGCCCTTCATCGCCTCGAACGTCCGGAACTCGCCGAGCGGCTGTGCGGCCATCGCCGTGAGCGAGCCCGCCACCAGGCTCAGGAGGCCGACGAGCAGCACGATCGTCCGATGACCAAGGCGAACAGCAGTGAGGCCACGCATTCCAAACTCCCCCGGTCGATCATCGCTTCGGCTGGACCCGATCCCGGCCCGGCGCGGCTTGTTGGCGTGCAGTATCATCACCACTCGACGCCGCGATCAACGTCCGGTCGTGACGATCAGGGCGGGGACGGGCGGCGCGCGGCGATGGAGCGGACGGCGGCGGCGACGAGGGCGGCCGGCGTCACGAGACAGGCGGCGAGGGGAAGCGCGGCTGCGACGGCCTCGTCCATCGTCCACAAGGTGAGGGCACTCAGCGCACACCACACAAGCGGGATCGGCACGAGCACCCAGACCATCGGCCCGCGCAGCGTCAGCAACAGGCCGAGGGTGGCGATGGCGGTGGGGTCGGGGACGATGGCGAAGACCTCCGCCGAGGCCCAGCCGCGTCCGCTCGCCGGCGCCAGCAGCGGCAGCGCCGCCGCGAGGGCGACGAGGAGAATGCCGCCGACCTTAGCGATGTCGCGTCGACCGCCGCGCAGTCCGCCGAAGATTGCCGCCAGCGCGAGGAGCACCGTCTCGAGGGCGAACAGTGGCGCCAGGTACTCCGCCGACCAGTTGATGGTGGCGTAGCGGCTCCAGACGAAAGACCAACCGGTGAAGGCCCAGGCGGCCGCGAGGAGGCCGGCGAGGAGGCGGCCGGCGCCGGGCCGGTGCGCAAGGGCGAGCCAGGCGAGGATGGCGAGGAGAGCGACGGCTGCGAACTGCCACGGCCACAAAGCGGCGTTGTGGAGCTCGAACAGGCGCCAGTAGACCCGCGGCGAGAACAGCAGGAAGTCTTCCGGGCGATAGGTCCACCACTCCGACATGGGCGCTCAGAGCGCCGCGACGTCGGCGGCCATGCGGGCCCTGAGGGCCGAATCCGGCAGCGGGCCGGCGCTGGCGGCGAGGTTCTCGCGGACGTGGTCGACGCGCGTCGTCGCCGGGATGACGGTAGTGACGGCCGGGTGGGAGAGGATGAACTTCAGGATCGCCTGCGCCCATGTCGTCGCGCCGATCTCGGCCGCCCAGCCGGGCAGCGGCTCGCCCTCGAGACGGCGCGTCAGGGCGCCCTGGCGGAAGGGGCGGTTGACGATGACGGCGATGCCGCGGTCCTGCGCCAGCGGCAGCAGGCGCTCCTCGGCCTCGCGGTCGACGATGTTGTAGGAGAGCTGCACGAAGTCGAGGCGCTCGCGGCGCATGATCTCCTCGAAGAGATCGTGGCGGCGGCCCTCCGACGTGGTGATGCCGAGGGTGCGCAGGCGGCCGTCGGCCTTCATGGCGGCGAGCGTGGCGAGGTGCTCCCGCCAGCCGAGCAGATTGTGGACCTGCACGAGGTCGAAGGCCGGCACGCCCCAGAGCGCCCGCGACTGCTCGATCTGGGCGGGGCCGGCGGCGCCGTCGGATATCCACACCTTGTCGGCGGAGAACAACCGCTCGGGTCGGCCGAGGCGCTGGAGGCCGTCGCCGACGACGGCCTGCGCCGAGCCGTACATCGGCGAGGAATCGATCATCTGGCCGCCGCCGGCGAAGAAGGCGGCCATGACGTCGGCGCACTCGGCGCGCAGCACCGGGTCGTCGCCGACGTTGAAGGTGATCCAGGTGCCGAGGCCGACGGCGGCGATCGTCTCGCCGGTCGAGGGGATGGTGCGGCGGGCAGGGGCTGGCTGCGCGCCCGCCGTCTGCGCCCGCGCCCACTGGGGCGGCAGCACCGCCGCGATCGAGGCGCCGAGGCCGGCCGCCAGTATGTTGCGCCGCGTCGTCGTCATCCGACGGCGTCCTCCCACGTCCCTGTTTCCGTTCCTCCGCACCCGGCACGAAACACGGGCAGACGGCGATTTTGTGAGGGGAGGGGAATGCGACGGCGTGGGGGCGGGAAATAGAAACGGGCCGGCGTGCTGGACGCCGGCCCGCAGTCGTCGTGTGCGGTGGTGCTCAGACCGCCGGCATGCCGGCGGCGACCCAGGCTTCGGTCTCCTCCAGCGCGGCGCCGAAGCGGGCGACGATCTGGTCGATCTGCTCGGGCGTGACGATCAGAGGCGGGCAGAAGGCGATGTTGTCCTGGATCGCCCGCAGGATGACGCCGTGCTCCTGGGCGCGCTCGAAGAGATAGAGCGCCACCTTGCCGACGGGATCGAACTTCGCCTTCGTCTTCTTGTCGGCGACGAGCTCGATGGCGGCGATCAGGCCGACGCCGCGGACCTCGCCGACGAGCGGGTGGTCGGCGAACTTGCGCAGCGCCGCCTGCAGCCGGGGACCGACGACCGCGACGTTCTCGACGAGGCCGCGTTCCTCGATGATGGCGAGGTTCTCCATCGCCACGGCGGTGGCGACCGGGTGGCCGCTCGTCGTGAAGCCGTGGCCGAAGGTACCGAGGCGCTCGCTCTGGTCGGCGACGCCCTGGTAGATCTTGTCGCTGAACAGCACCGCGGCGAGCGGCTGGTAGGACGAGGTGATCTGCTTCGACAGCACGAGGATGTCCGGCTTGATGCCGTAGGTCTCGCACGCGAACAGCGTGCCGATGCGGCCGATGCCGTTGATGACCTCGTCGGCGACGACGAGCACGTCGTACTTGCGGCAGACCGCCTGGACCTTTTCCCAGTAGGTGGCGGGCGGCACGATGACGCCGCCGGCGCCCATCACCGGCTCGCCGATGAAGGCGGCGACCGTCTCCGGGCCTTCGGCGAGGATCGTCGCCTCGAGTTCGGCGGCGAGCCGGTCGGCGAAGGCCTCCTCGCTCTCGCCCGGCTCGGCGAAGCGATAGTGATGCGGGCAGGTGACGTGGCGGACGAAGGAGAGCGGCAGGTCGAAGCCGCGCTGGTTGACCTGCAGGCCGGTGAGGCTGCCGGAGGCGATGGTGATGCCGTGGTAGCCGCCGTTGCGGGCGATGAACTTCTTCTTCTCCGGCCGGCCGATCGCGTTGTTGTAGTACCAGACGATCTTGACGACGGTGTCGTTCGCCTCAGAGCCCGAATTGGTGAAGAAGACGTGGTCGAGGCCGTCCGGCGACATCTTCACGAGCTTCTCGGCCAGGTCGATCGAGGGCTCGTGCGACTTGTGCGAGAAGGTGTGGTAGTAGGGCAGCTTGCTCATCTGCTTGGCGGCCGCGTCGACGAGACGCTGCTCGCCGAAGCCGACGGCGACGCTCCACAGGCCGGACATCGCCTCGATGTATTCGCGTCCCTGGTCGTCATAGACGAAGACCCCCTTGCCGTGGTCGATGACCATCGGGCCGAGACGCTCGTGCCGGCGGGCGTTCGTATAGGGATGCAGGACGTAGGCGACGTCGCGCGCGTGCAGCGAGTTCGGAAGGGCGGTCATGGCGTTTGTCCCGTCGTGTGGTGGGGCTCGTTCCGACGGCCGGGGCCGCCGCGAGCGGTTCGTCGCATTCTACGGTCTACCGCGTTCTACTCGGCTGCCGCCAGTGCGGCGGCGTAGACGGTGCGGGCCTGCTCCTCGGTGATGAAGCCGTCCGCGAGATCGTCGCGGACGTGGGCGGCGTCGCGTTCCTCCGGCGGGCCCCAGCCACCGCCCGCCGGCGACGAGATGAGGATGCGGTCGCCGGGTGCGATCGGCACGTTGGCGAACTTCGACGGCGAAACCTTGTTGAAGGCCTGGGTGATCGTCAACCAGCTGTCGCTGCCGGCGCGCTTGATGAAGAGTTCCGCCTTGGCGCCGTCGTGGCCGCCGTGGATGCCCCAGGGGGCGACCTTCTGGCGGTCGCTCATGTAGCTGAAGGTCATCGGCGTGTCGGTGCAGCGCACCGTCTTCGACAAAGCGAGGCCGCCGCGGAAGGTGCCCGGGCCGCCGGAGCCCTCGACGAGCTTGAACTCCTCGACGTGCCACGGATAGCGGTACTCGAACACCTCGACGGGGATGTGCGGGCAGTTGCCGTTGATGCCGCCGACCGCGTTGTTGCCGTCGGCGAAGCTGCGGCCGCCCCAGCCGACCGGCGTCAGGTCGTAGCAGCAGAAGAACTCGCCGGTCTTGGTGTCGGTGCCGCCGAACAGGAAGTTCGAGTGGGTGGCGCCGTCGGTGGCGGCGGAGCGGTCCTTCAGGCCGGGCGCGAGCGCCCCCATGACGACGTTGGCGATGCGGCAGTGGGTCTCGGTGTTGCCGCCGACCGACGGGCCGGGGAAGTTGACGTTGACCATCGAGCCCGGTTCGGCCAGCACGCGGATCGGCCGGAAGCAGCCGGAGTTCTTCGGGATGGTCGAGTCGGTCAGCTGCAGCACGGCGTTGTAGGCGGCGCCGTGGGCGACACCGAGGGTGCCGTTGATCGGCCCCTTCGCCTGCTTCGACGAGCCGTGATAGTCGACGATGAGGTCGCTGCCCTTCACCGTCACCTCGGCGCGGATGGTGTAGACCTTGTCCTCGATGCCGTCGTCTTCCATGCAGTCTTCGAAGGTGTAGCGACCGTCGGGGATCTGCTCGATCTCGGCGCGCATCCGCCGCTCCGAATAGTCCATCAGCGCGTTGACGGCCTCGCGGAACTCCGCGACGCCGTGCTTTCGGGCGAGGTCGGCCATGCGGCGCTCGCCGAGGTCGATCGAGGCGATCAGGGCGCGGAAGTCGCCGTAGTTGTAGCGGGGGGTGCGGACGTTCGCGAGCAGGAGCCGCCAGATGTCGTCGACGTCCTTGCCGGCGCGCTTGATCTTCACCGGCGGCACGCGCAGGCCCTCGTGGAAGACCTCGGTCGCCTCGCCGGCGAAGCCCGCCGGCGCCATGCCGCCGACCTCGCAGACGTGGCCGATCGCCACCGCGAAGCCGATCAGCGAGCCGTCCACGAACACCGGCTTGAAGAAGGTGTGCTCGGGGGTGTGCAGGCCGCCACGATAGGGGTCGTTGTGCAGGATGACGTCGCCTTCCTCGAGGTCGTCGAGGGAGATCTCCTGCACGCACGAGCGCAGCAAGAGCGGCATGCCGCCGATCATCGAGGGGCAGAAGTCGCCGGTGGCGACGAGCTCGCCGGTCGGCAGCGCCAGCCCGCAGGTGAAGTCGAGGGATTCGGAGAAGATCGTCGAATAAGACGTCCGCATCAGCGTGACGCCCATGTCCCGGCAGATCGAGACGAGAATGCCGCCGACGATGTTGAGTGAAACCATGTCCATGGGAGTTCTCCCTTGCGGTCTTGTCGGGGCGGGGCTCAGGCGGAAATCAAAAGGTTGCCGTAGCGGTCGACGGTGAGCGACTTCGCCGGGTCGAGGACCGTGACGGAGGCGTTCTCCTCGATGAGTGCCGGGCCCGGGATCGCGTGGCCGGCCTTGAGGTCGTCGCGCACATAGACCGGCGTCTCCACCCAGCCGCCGGAAAACCACACCGGCCGGCTCGACACCGACACGGCGGGGCCCGTCGCATCCTCGATCACCGGGAACTGGAGCTCGCCCGTGCGGGCGGTGCCGGTGACGAGGAAGTTGACGATCTCCATGTGGTCGGCGAGGCGGAAGCCGAAGCGGGCGTCGTGCTGGCTGTGGAAGGTCTCGAGCAGTTCCGCCACCTCGGCCTCGGTGAAGCTCTCGGCGACGGTCGGGATCTCGAGCTCGTAGTTCTGGCCGAGATAGCGCATCTCGACGCTCTTCGTGATGGTGACGTCGTGGTGGCCCTGGGCGGCGAGCTCGGCCCGGCACTCGGCGACGAGCGCCGACATCGCCGCGGCGGCACGGTCGCGGTCGAAGAAGCGGGAGTTGAGCTGCACCGTGCGGTAGCGGTCGACGCGGGCGTCGGCCATCGTGAAGCCGAAGGCGGAGAACTGGCCGGGGAAGTTCGGCACGAGACCCTTGGGGATCGACGCCTCCATCATCAGGTCGCTGACGTGGGGCGGGCCGGCGCCGCCGAAGGCGACGAGCACGAAGTCGCGCGGGTCGAGGCCCTGCTCGGTGAGCACGGTGTGCAGCGCGCCGACCATGTTGTTGTTGGCGATGCGGACGATGGCGAGCGCCGCCTCCTCGACGGAGACCTTCAGCGCCTCGGCGATCGGCGCGATCGCCGCGCGGGCGGCCGCCGCGTCGAGCGCCATGGCGCCGCCGAGGAAGTTCGCGGCGCTGATCCGGCCGAGCACGACGTTGGCGTCGGTGACGGTCGGCTTGGTGCCGCCCTTGCCGTAGCAGGCGGGGCCGGGATTGGCGCCGGCGCTCTCGGGGCCGACGACGAGCATGCCGCCGACGTCCATGCGGGCGATCGAGCCGCCGCCGGCGCCGATGGTGCGGATGTCGATCATCGGCACCTGGATCGGCCGGCCCCACTCGATCTCGAAGTCCGTGGTGAACTTCTCCTTGCCGTCGACGACGGTGGAGACGTCCGTCGAGGTGCCGCCCATGTCGAGGGTGACGAGGTTCGGCAGGCCGAGCAGCTCGGCCGTGCGCTTCGCCGCGATGACGCCGCCGGTCGGGCCGGAGACGGCGATCTGGATGGGCGAGCCGGTGGCGGCTTCGAGCGTCATCTCGCCGCCGTTCGAGCGCATCACCACCGCCTTCGCCTTGACGCCATGCTCGTCGAGCTGGCGGCGCAGCGAGCCGAGCTGGCGCTCGACCACCGGCTTGATGAAGGCGTCGCAGATCGTCGTCGAGGAGCGGAAGTGCTCCTTCCACTTCGGCAGCACTTCATAGGAGATCGACACCGGCACGTTCGGCAGGCGCTCGGCGAAGATCTCCTTGATGCGCAGCTCGTGCACCGGCGTCAGATAGGAGTGCAGCAGCACGACGGCGATCGCCTCGATCTCGCCGGCTTCGGCGAAGCTGTCGGCGAGTGCCGCGACGCCCGCCTCGTCGAGCGGCTCGACGACGTCGCCGGAGGGGCCGACGCGCTCGTCGACCTCCACCGCGTCGCGGCGCATGACGAACGGCTTCGGCTTCACCCAGGCGAGGTCGTAATGGTGGCGGCGGTTGCCGCGGCCGATGAACGGCACGTCGCGGAAGCCGCGGGTCGTGACATAGGCGACGCGGGCGCCCTTGCCCTCGAGCAGGGCGTTGGTGGCGACGGTGGTGCCGAGGCGGATGCCGGCGACGGCATCGATGTCCTCGAAGGCGTTGAGGCCCGTCATGATCGCCTGGATCGGGTCGTGCGGCGTCGACAGGTTCTTCCAGGCCTTCAGCGTGCGGTTCTGTTCGTCGTAGGCGACGAAGTCGGTGAACGTGCCGCCAATGTCGATGCCCAGTCTGTAGCCCATGATTTTCTTGCTCTCGATCGGCGTGGAGGTCAGGGAAACGGCGCGGCTGAGTCTAGGCGCTGGCCGGCTCGGCGAGGGAATAGTCGACCGGCGTCGCGTGCCAGCCTTCGGCGCGGCGGGCCCAGTAGGCGTCCTGAACGCGCTGTGAGATCGGGCCGGGGCGGTCGTTGCCCATGCGGCGGCCGTCGATGCGGGACGCCGGCATGACGCCGCCGGCGGTGGTGGAGAGGAAGATCTCGTCGGCCTCGCGCAGCTCGTCGGCGGGCACCGGTCGCACCTCGATCTCAAGGCCGAGGTGCTCGCAGAGCTCCAGCACCGACTGGCGGGTGAGGCCCTCGAGCACGCCGGCGTCGGGGGTGGCGATGCGGCCGTCGCGGACGGCGAAGACGTTGAAGCCCGGTCCCTCGGTGACGTTGCCGTTCTCGTCGAGCAGGATGCAGAAGTCGGCGCCGCGATCGTGCGCCTCGAACTGGCCGCGGGTCAGGTCGGCCCAGTGGAAGTTCTTCGCCTTCGGATCGACCGAGTTCGCCGGGATGCGCAGCGTTTCGGCGATGACGAGGTGGGCGCCGCGCGCCATCTGCTCGGGCTTCAGCAGCGTCACCCAGGGGATGGCGAAGGCGGCGATGTAGTTGCGCGAAAAAGCCGGGTGGTAGGGCACGCCGGCCGGCGGGCGGCCGCGCAGGCAGTCCACCGCCACGTAGGCGTCGCGCAGGCCGGTCATCGCCACGAGGCGGTTGAGGATCGCGCGGATGTCGGCGTCGCTCTCGGCCGGGGCGAAGCGGAAGGCGTTCATGGAGGCGCGGAAGCGGGCCATGTGGTCGTCGAGGCGGAAGAAGGCGCCGTCGCGGACGCCGACGACGTCGTAGGTGACGTCCGAGCGGCGGTAGCCCCAGTCTGTGATCGGGATGGCGGCCTCGCCGACCGGCATGTAGCGGCCGTCGATATAGGCGGCGCCGGCGGCGAAGCGGTTCGGCGGGGACTGGGCGTTCATGTACGCCTCCAGGATGGGCGCCTTCTAGCGGGCACTGGTGGGGCTCTCGGAGAGTTGCAGGGCGGCGTCCGGCGCAGCGGCGGCGGGGGTGGCCGGCGCGCCGCGGAACAGACGGATTTCCTTGCCGCGGGCGAGGCCGGACGGCCGGAAGATCAGGATCAGCGCCATGACGACGCCGAGGCCGATCTCCTGGCTGCCACTCGGCAGCGAGAAGCTCGTGTCGCCGAAGCCGACGCCGCGCTCGAGCGCCCGCAGGATCTCGACGACGGCCGTCACCACGACGACGCCGACGACGGCGCCGGTCAGGCTGAACATGCCGCCGACGACGAGCATGGCGAGCGTGATGAAAGAGAGGCTGAGATAGAACGGGTCGACGGTCAGGATGCCGAGGAACTGGGCGTAGAGGCCGCCGCCGAGGCCGCAGAGGGCGGCGCTCAGCACGAAGGCGGCGAGGCGCATCCGGAGCACGTGTACGGCGGAGGCGCGCGCCGCCACCTCGTCGTCACGCGAAGCCCGCAGCATCAGCCCGATCCGCGAAACCTGGAACAGGTAGGCGACGATCACCGCCACCGCGGCGAAGAGATAGGCCGTCCACGGGCCGACCACCGTCGGAATGCCGATGATCGACGAGACGCCGGCGGTGACGGAATCCCAGTTCGAGTAGACGCTGTTGACGATGATCAGGAAGGCGAAGGTGGCGATCGAGGCGGCGGTGCCGGAGAGCCGCATGATCGCAAAGCCGAGGATCAGCGCCACCGCTGCCGGCAGCACCATGGCGCCGGCCATGGCGCCGAGGAACGGGTATTGCGCCTCCTGCAGGAAGACCGGCAGCCCCTGCAGCATGATCTGCTTGAAGGTGGGCTCCGCGGTCGCCCAGGCGGCGGCGTAGGCGCCGATGCACATGAAGCCGATCTGGCCGAAGGAGATGATGCCGGAATTGCCGATGAAGACGTAGAGGCCGATGACGACGACGACGCGGATGAACATCTCCGTCAGCGTCACCTGCAGCGCGTCGCTCTGCCCGAGCAGGCTGAGGCACGCGACGATGGCGAGCAGCACGATCAGGATCGCGGGCGTCTGGTGGCGGGCGAGGGCTCGGCTGAGGGGCATGCGGCGGTCTCCGGGCGGTCGCAAGGAGGCACTCAGACGCGTTCGAAGGTGCTGCGCGACGGCACCAGGCCGGCAGGCCTGACGAGCAGCACGAGGATGACGAAGGCGAAGGCGAAGGCGTCGCGGAAGGCGCGCAGGTCCGGCGGCAGGTAGGCCTGCAGCATCGTCACGATGATGCCGATGACGAAGCCGCCGACAACCGCGCCGACCAGGCTGCCCATGCCGCCGACGACGACGGCGACGAAGGCGAACAGCGCGAGCGGCACGCCCATGACGTGGCTGAGCGAGCCGGACTGGGTCGTGTAGAGGAGCGAGACGACGCCGGCGAGGATGCCGCTCATCGCGAAGGCGATGCCGATGACGACGTTGCCGCGCACGCCGAGATATTGCGCCATGCGGAAGTCCTCGGCGGCGGCGCGCATCTGGATGCCGTAGGAGGTGCGCCGCAGGAACAGCGTCACGGCGATCATCAGCACGAGGGTGACGGCGAGCGTGATGAGCTGCAGCATCGGCACGCGCAGGTCGCCGATGAACACCTGGCTGTTGGCGCCGCTCCACAGATCGACCGACTTCGGCCGCGAGCCGTAGGCCATCAGCACGCCGTTCTGGATGATGTAGCTGACCGCAAACGAGGCGATCATCAGCGTCGGCGAGGAGGCGCGCCGCAGCGGCCGGAACACGGCGGCGTCGGTGAGGAGGGCGGCGATGACGACGATCAGGCAGATCGTCGGGATCAGCACCGGCCACGGCCAGTCGCCGATCAGGAGACGCGCCGTGACGTCGGCGGAGGGGACGATGAGGGCGTAGGCGCCGATGGTGATGTAGTCGCCATGGGCGAAGTTGATGAGGCGCAGGATGCCGAACAAGAGGCCGACGCCGAGCGCCACCAGGGCGTAGATGCTGCCGAGCGCCACGGCGTCGATGAGGTTCTGGATGAACTGGATCATGCCGGGATCTCCGCCTTGGCGGTGGCGCCGTCCTCGAAGCCGAAATAGGCGCTGCGGATCGCCTCGCCGTCCTGCAGCTCGGCGGCGGTGCCCTCGAGCTGGATGCGGGCGCCGCGCAGCACGTAGATGCGGTCGGCGTGCTTGAGGATGCGGTTGGAGCTCTGCTCGTTGATGAGCAGTGTCAGGTTGGCCTGGCGGCGCAGGTCGAGCAGCATCTCGTAGATCTGGTCGACGATGCGCGGCGCGAGGCCGAGGGAGGGCTCGTCGACGAGCAGCAGCCGCGCCCGGGTCATCACCGCGCGCGCCACCACCAGCATCTGCTGCTCGCCGCCGGAGAGCCGGCCGGCCGGCATGTGGCGGCGCTCGGCGAGCCGCGGGAAGAGCGTGAGCATGCGCTCGAGGTCAGCCTTGGCGGCCGACCGCTGGCCCTGCACGAAGCCGCCGATCTTGAGGTTCTCCTCGACCGTCAGCGTGCCGAAGACGTGGCGCCCTTCCGGCACCAGCGACAGGCCGAGGCGGGCGATCTGCTCGGGCTGGCGGCCGAGAATCGATTCCCCCTGCAGGCGGATGTCGCCGGAAAAGGGGGTGACGCCGCCGGCGACGGCGGCGAGCGTCGTCGACTTGCCGGCGCCGTTCGGGCCGATGATGCAGACCACCTCGCCCTCGGCGACGGTGATCGAAACGTCGCGCAGCGCGACGAGGTTGCCGTAGCGGACGTTGATGCGGTCGATCTCGAGCAGCGGGTTCATCGGGGCGCCCTCACGCGTCCATGCCGAGATAGGCGGCGAGCACCGCCTCGTGGCGCTGAATCTCTTCCGGCGTGCCCTCGGCGATGGTCTTGCCGCCGTCGAGCACGTGGATGCGGTGGCTGATGCCCATGACGACGCGCATGTTGTGCTCGATGAGCAGCACGCCGCAGGTGAACAGCTGCGGGATGGCGGCGACGAGCTCGTTGAGGTCCTCGCACTCGGCGTCGGACATGCCGGCGGCCGGCTCGTCGAGGAGGATGAAGGCGGGCGACAGCACCAGCGACCGGGCGATGCCGAGGCGGCGCTGATCGGTGTAGGCGAGGGCGCCTGCGGCGAGCTGCGCCTTGTCGGAGAGGCCGATCCAGTCGAGCAGGGCGCGGGCGTGTTCGCGGGCCGCCCGGAGACCGAGGCCGAGCCCGGTGCCGGTGACCTCGACGTTCTCCGAGACGCTCATGTCCTTGAACAGGCGGCCGGCCTGGAAGGTGCGGGCGACGCCGCGCTCGCGGAAGCGGGCGGCGGGCCAGCCGGAGGTGTCCTCGCCGCCGAGCAGGATGCGGCCGGAGGTCGGGCGCTGGAAGCCGGTGAGGCAGTTGACCAGCGTCGTCTTGCCGGCGCCGTTCGGGCCGATCAGGCCGAACACCTCGTGGCGATTGACGGTGAGGCTGACGTCGGAGATGGCGGCGAGGCCCTGGAAGAGCACCGAGACGCCCTCCACCGCCAGCGTCGCGGCATTGGTGCGGCTGCGGTCGACGGTGCGGGCTGCGGGCTCGACATAGGGCTGGATCATCGCGCGCCTCTCGGCCGGGGACGGGAGTACCGGCGGGTGCGCCGGCCGGGCCGATCGCCCGGCCGGCGCCGCTGCTGCTACTGCTTCAGGCGGTAGAGGACGGCCTCGGGGATCGTCTCCTTGATCCGCCACTCCTCGACCGGCAGCCGCTTGTCGTCGCCATAGGAGACGACGATCATCGGCATGTCGGTCTGCACGTGCAGCTTCGGCGAGAAGGTGCGCGGGCCGAGGATGGTCGGGGCGTTGGTGTAGGTGTTGATCTCCGCCACGACCGGGCCCGCCTCGGTGGTGCCGGCCTTGGTGACGGCCTGCGCCCAGAGCTGCAGGAAAGCGTAGATCGGGTAGGCGTACTGGGTGGTCGGCGGCTTGCCGAACTTCTTCTCGAAGGCGGCGGTCAGCGCGTTGATGTCGGCGCGGGTGTCGTCGACGGTCAGCGCCTGCACCGGCAGGTAGAAGTCCTTGAGGCCGGGGGTGGAGTTCAGCCAGTAGGTGCCGTCCATCGCCGTGGCGGCGAAGATCGGCAGGTCGATGCCGGCGGCGCGCAGCTGCCGGACCGAGCTCGCGGCGCCCGGATTGGTCGAGCACAGCATGATGTGGTCGACGCCACCGGTGCGGATTGCGTCGCTGAGGCGCGTGATCTGCGAGGAGATAGTCGGATCGAGACCCTTGAAGGTGTCCTTGCCGACGATCTCGCCGCCCTTGATCGGGAAGATCCACTCGTAGCCGGCGCAGACCGACTTGTTGTACTCGATCGTCTCGTCGAGAAGAACGTAGCCCTTGCGGACCCCCTTCTTCTCATAGCCCCAGTCGCCCATCGTGGCGCCCTCGAGCTGGCCGGCGTTGTTGGCCGTGAACGAGAACGGCCCGACGCCGAGAACGCCGGCCTTCGGGTCCGAGGCGCCGAGGAAGACGGAGATGACGCCGGCCTTCTGGGCCTGCAGCGCCGCCGGCGCGCCGTAGTCGTAGTCGGCGGAGACGAGCAGCAGGTTGGCGCCCTCGTCGATGAGCTGCTTGCCCGCCTTGGCACCTTCGACGCGATCGGTCTTGGTGTCGGCGGTGATCACCTTGATCTGCTTGCCGAGCAGGCCGCCGGCGGCGTTGGTCTGCTCGATCCAGAGCTCGGCCATCTTGGCGGCCTCGCCGTCGTAGGCTTCCATCCAGCCGGAATAGGCGACCGCCATGCCGATGGTGATGTCGTCCGCGGCCGTCGCCGCCCGCGGTGCACCGAGGGCCACCGCCCCGCACAGCATCGCACTGAGGAATAGGCTCTTCTTCACGGTCCCCTCCTGATGGAAGCGCGCGGGACGCCCGATTGCGACCCGCCACGGTCGATCTTCCAAAGGCCGGCCCCTGTCGGCCGGCTGCTGTACACTGCGCCCGGCCACCAGCGGCCGGACACAACTCCCCCGTTCGCTGGCGTGGCGAACCACGCTGCGCAACTCTCAGACCCTGCACGTTGTCCGTGGCGGCCGCGGCCGCCGGTCTTCAGGAGGCGGACGCCCCGACGCCGCGCCGCTTGGCGCGATCCGCCTCCCAATCCACGCACCACTGCGAGCAGTAGGTCTTGCCGTTGAACTGGACCGTCTCGGTCGTCGCGTTCGCCGGCTTCTCGTAGAGGAGAATCCCGCAGTTCGGGCACTTGTTGTAGGACTCGATATACATCCGGTTCGGCGCGAACTTCATGACGTGACCTTCCCCTGCACGACGGACAACGGCGCCCGGCGGCGGCTGGAAACAGCGGGGACGACCGCAGCACTGCCGCGCTCGGCGTGTCCCGCAGCGGCGGCGAGGCCGCTGTCGTCGTAGGCGGCGAGCACGCGGGCCCAGGTCTGGCGCGAGTGCTGCTCGAGGGCCCGCACCGCCCGCTCGACGTCCCGCGAGGCGATCGCCTCGATGATCGGCTCGTGCGACAGCGCGGCGGCGATCGGCGTCTCCTGGTCGAGGTCCACGAAGGCCACCAGCATCTGCACCTCGGTGTCGATGCCGGCGTGCGCGCGCAGCGTCTGCCGGTTGCCGGAGAGCTCGCAGATGCGCCGGTGCAGCGCCATGTCCGCCTGCCGCAACTCCGACAGCCGCTCCGCCCGCGCCGCCGCGATCATCTGGTCCACCAGATCGACCAGATCGGCGATGTCGGGCTTCGACATCTGCGGCATCGCCTGCCGGACCGCGAAGGTTTCCACGCAGATGCGGAAGGAGAAGACGTCGTTGACGTCTTCCGGCGTGAACACCCGCATGAAGTGACCGCGCCGCGGTGCCGCCACCAAAAATCCCCGCTGCGCCAGACCCGAGATCGCCTCCCGGATCGGGTTCCGGCTGATGCCGAGCATGCGTGCGAGCTCGGCTTCGTTGATCCTGTCGCCGGGGCGAAGCCGCCCGGACGTCAAGCCTTCGAGCAGGTAGTCGCGAACCTGGTCCGTCAGGCTGGGGGTATCCATCAGCCGCCCCCTCGCCGCCGATCCGCAGTCGCCACGCAAGACAGACCGTCGCCGAGTAAAGATCGATCGGAAGTCTGCGTACGACGCTCGTACTGCAGACAGTGGACAGTTTAGCCGCCCCTTCTTAACTGTCAATGCGGTGGGTGCGTAAACATTGTCCATCAAACTGCACGGAATTTGGGCTCTGGGTGCTAGCGGCGGTATTCGATCGAGAGGCTCAACCCATGCGGGCGTCGCTTGCCGGTGACGGGAAGCAGCCGCGCGGCCGTCGCTTCGACGGGACTCGCGGCCGCCGTGTTCAGTGTGCGGCACTGCGACCGGCGTCGGCCGCCTCGCCGCCCCAGTGGGACGCCGCCCGCTTCCAGAACATCTCGCGGAACTGGCCGGTGGAGATCGGCAGCAGCTCGCCGGTGTCCCAGTTGAGGATGACGGCGTAGCGGCGCACGACGTCGTGGGTGTCGATCTCGCCGGCGCGGTAGCGGGAGGCGACGGCCTCCGGGTCCTCGGCCAGCCAGCCGAGGCGCTCGGCGCGGATCTTCGCACGCGCCGCCTCGGTTCCCGCCACGTCGATCTCGTAGGCGCAGATGTCGGGGTCGATCGGCGTGATCACCACGCCATAGTCCTTCGCCGCCCGCTCTACCGAGACGTAGTCGTCGATGACGTCCTCCAGCACGGCCGCAGGATCGCGCTCCAGCGGGTCGCCAAAGCCGCCGCCGCCGGCGGTCGGCCGCGAGAACACGTCGCCTTCGCCCATCGCCACGTCGGAGAAGATCGCCCCGAGCCACTCGGGGCGCTCGACGCCGGCGCGGGTGAGCGTCAGGCCGTGCGGGATCGACGGCAGGCCGCCCTCGATGCCCCAGACGAGCGCGCGCTCGCGGTCGCAGATGTAGGAGATCACCGTTTTCTCGGCCTCGAGCAGCAGCGAGGTCTTGCGCACCCCGGCGCCGCCGCGCCACTTGCCCGGCCCGGCGGAGTCCTTGAGGATCTCGAACTCGGTGGTGAGGATCGGGTTGGCGCGCTCCTGGCCCTCCACCGGCTGGGCCATCAGGCCGGTGCCGAAGCAGGCGGTGGTGACGTTGCAGCCGTCCTTGCCGTTGCGCCCGCCCCAGCCGCCCGGCAGCCAGTCGTAGAACATGAAGATCGGCTTTTCCTCGCGCCGCGCGTCGAGACCGCCGGTGAGCAGGTATTCGAGGTTGAAGGCGCAGGCGATCGCCCGATGCGGCATGATCTTCGACCACATCTCGTAGATGGCGTTCATGATCTTTTCGAACGGCATCAGGAAGCCGGTGACGGCCACCGGCCAGCGGGCGTCGACGATCGAGTCCTTCGGGGCGATGATCTCGAACGGCCGGTAGAAGCCGCTGTTGAGCGGCAGGTCCGGGAAGAAGGTCTTCATGCCGGCGGCGACCGCCGAGAAGGTGGCGCCGAAGGCGGAGTTGTAGATCGAGGCGATGGTCGGGTGGCTGCCGGTGAAATCGTAGATCGCCCGGTCGCCCTTGATCGTCAGCTTGACCTTGATCGGGATCAGGCCCTCGCCGCCGGCGGGGTCGCAGTCGATGAAGTCCTGGGTCTCCCACTCGCCGTCGGGAAGCGCGGCGAGGCGCTGGCGGACCGCGCGCTCGACATAGTCCTGCACGGCGGTGAGGCCGGTCGTGACCGTGTCGCGGCCGTACTTGTCGACGAGGCGCAGGATCTCGCGCTCGCAGACCTGGGTCGCCTGCGCCTGGGCGTGGATGTCGCCGATGATCGAGACGGGATCGCGGGTATTGGAGGCGATCAGGTGGGCGACGTCCTTGCAGAAGCGCCCCTTGTCGAACAGCCGCACCGGGGTGATGCGCAGGCCCTCGCGGAACATGTCGCGGGCGGCGACGTCGAAGGACCCCGGCACGCTGCCGCCGACGTCCGACCAGTGGCCGTTCGACTGGCTGAAGGCGATGATCTTGCCGTCGGAAAAGATCGGCCGGATGAGCCGCACGTCGGAGAAGTGGGTGCCGCCGGCGTAGGGGTCGTTGATCGCGTAGACGTCGCCGGGATGCATGTCGCCTTCGAAGGCGCGCATCACGTCCTTGCAGGTGAAGTGCAGCGTGCCGACGTGGACGGCGATGTCCTGGTTGCCCTGCGCGGCGGAGTTGCCCTCCGCGTCGTGCAGCGCGCTCGAGAAGTCGCGGTTGTAGATGACGAAGGAATAGCAGGTCCGCAGGATCTGCTCGCCCATCTGGTCGACGCTGGTGATGAAGGCGTTCTTCAGGACCTCGAAGGTCACCGGATCGAGTACGGGTTTCTCGGCCATGGTGATTACTCCGAGACGCGGATGATGATGTTGAGATAGCGGTCGACCTCGGCGGTGGTGCCGGGCGGGACGACGACGGTGGAATCGACCTGCTCGACGATCGCCGGACCGGCGAAGCGGAAGCCGGCGGGCAGGTCCGAGCGGGTGTAGACGGGCGTGTCGACTGGGCCGCCCGCCTCGAACCAGACGGGCCGGCGGCTCGTCGGTTCCGGCGTCGCGCCGGTCGGCTCGTGGGAGGCGAGCGTCGCCTTCGGCACCATGCCGACGGCCTTGAGGTTGAGCCGGAACAGGCCGACCGGCTGCTCGTCGCGGCGGAAGTTGTATTCGCGCTGGTGGCTGGCGTGGAAGGATTCGACGAGCTCGTCGACCGCCAGCAGGGGCCGCGGCGCCGGCACGGCGAGCGAGCGCCACTGGCCCTGGTACATCATGTCGACGGTGCGCTGCAGGACGATGTCTGCGTCCGCGACGCCTTCGTGGGCGAGCCGCTCCATCGCCTCCGCCTCGAGACGGACGAAGGCCGCCTCGATCTTGGCCGGGTCGCAATCGGCGGCGGCGGCGAGGAAGCTCTCCGAGAAGTCGTGCTGGATGTCGACGAGCAGGCAGCCGAGCGCCGAGGTGACGCCGGGGTTCGGCGGCACGATCACCGCCGGGATGTTGAGCTCGCGGGCAACGGCGGCGCCATGCAGGGCGCCGGCGCCACCGAAGGCGACGAGGGCGAAGTCGCGCGGGTCGTAGCCGCGGCTGATCGAGATCAGGCGGACGGCGTCGGCCATGTTGGCGTTGGCGACGCGGATGATGGCGTCGGCGGCGGCGTGCAGCTCGAGGCCGAAGGGTTCGGCGACGGCGGTGCGCACGGCCTCGGCGGCGAGCGCCGGGTCGAGCGTGACCTTGCCGCCGGCGAGGCTGGTGCCGAGGCGGCCGAGCACGACGTTGGCGTCGGTGTTGGTCGGCTGGGTGCCGCCGGTGCCGTAGCAGGCGGGTCCGGGAATGGCGCCGGCCGATTGCGGGCCGTTGCGCAGCGAGCCGGCCTCGTCGGTCCAGGCGAGCGAGCCGCCGCCGGCGCCGATCGTCATCACCTCGATCGAGGCGAAGCGGATCGGGTAGCCGAACTCGATGAACCAGTCCTTGGTGACGCGCGACTGGCCGTCATAGGCGAGCGAGACGTCGGTCGAGGTGCCGCCGATGTCGAGGCCGATCGAGTTGCGGTAGCCGCACAGCATGGCGATGTGGCGGCTGGCGATGGCGCCGGCGGCGATGCCGGAGCCGGCGAGGCGGGCGGCGAAGTCCTTGACGCTCGCCGGCGTCATCACGCCGCCGCCGGTGTGCAGCAGCAGCAGGTCGCGGGTGTAGCCGTCGCGACGCAGGCGATCACCGAGGCGGGTCGTGTAGTCGACCACCACCGGCGACAGCGCGGCGTTCACCACCGTCGTCGAGAAGCGCTCGTGCTCGAAGATCTCCGGCAGCACGGCCGACGAGGTGGAGATCGGGATGCCGGGGAGTTCCTCCATCAGGATCTCCTTCATCCGCCGCTCGTTCTCGCCGTTGACGTAGGCGTTCATGAAGCAGACGGCGACGGCGGCAACGCCGCGGCGGGCGAGGATGCGGGCGACCTTGCGCGCCTCGTCCTCGTCGAGCGGCGTCAGCACGGTGCCGGAGGCGTCGATGCGCTCGGGGACGGTGAGGCGGTCACGGCGCGGGATGTAGGGGCGGACGACGTCCTTATAGGTGTCCCAAAGCTCTTCCTTGTTGGCGCGACGGATCTCGATGACGTCGCGGAAGCCCTTCGTGCACACCATCGCCGTGCGCGGCAGGCGGCGGGTGATCAGCGCGTTGGTGGCGATCGTCGTGCCGTGGGAGAACAGGCCGACCTTCGTCAGGTCGATGCCGGCGCGCCCGACGCCGTCCATGATGCCGTCGATGGGATCGGCGGAGGAGGCGATCTTCTCGATGCGGATGAGGCCGGTTTCCTCATCCATGATGCAGATGTCGGTGAAGGTGCCGCCGACATCGACGGCTACGCGCAGCGTGTGCAAGGAGGCGGTCTCCACTTCAGTCTCGGGCAGGGCCGGGGCCGTGACCGGCGGTCGGGACGGCGCGGGCCTGCGGCGTGGACGAGGGGGCGGTGCCGGCGCGCCGCGTCGTGGCCGACGGTGCCGGGGCAGGCGTGGACGGGCCAGACGAGGACTGGCTGGACGAGGACTGGGCGCGCCGCGGCGTCGCGTCGGCGCGGCCACCCGCCTGGAAGGCGGTGGCGCGGGTGTCGCTCGGGGTGCGATCGAAGTGGGCGCGGTAGCTGCGGCTGAACTGCGCCTGGTCGCCGAAGCCCCACTGGTAGGCGATCTCGGTGATCGAGCGGCGGTCGGCGACGTTGCGCAGCGCCTCGTCGCACATCAAAAGCCGCTGGTGGCGGATCCAGCCGCAGACGGTTCGCTCCTGGCTCTCGAACAGCTGGTGGAGATAGCGCACCGAGACGCCGCAGCCTTCGGCGATCACCTGCGGGCCGAGATGCAGGTCGGCGAGATGGGTGCGGATGAACTGCTCGACGCGGCGCAGATGGGCGTCGCGCACCGAGGAGGCGGTACCGGCGAGAATGCGATCGTCGGCCTCGATGGCGAGGGCGAGGAGGTCGACGAGCTGCCGTCCGACGAGCTCCCGGCCGGCCTCGTCGAGCTCGTCGAGGCGCACGGCGCTGAGACGGATCATGTCGACGAACAGGGCGCCGATGCCGCGGCTCGAATCAAAGCGCAGCGTCGCCAGCCGCTCCGGCTCGCCGACGCGCGCCCTGAGCACGGCGCTCGGCACCTTCAGCACCCACAGCGCGTTGGTCTCGGCGTAGCTGAACTCGTAGGGCAGGTGGCTGCGCTCGACGAGGAAGGCGCCGGGGTGGCAGGAAACGTCCTTGCCGTCCTGGACGAAGCGGATGTCCGATCGCTCCGGCACGGTGATGAGGTAGCTCTCCTCGCGCTCCTGCACGAGATCGCGCTCGCGCCGCCGGTACTGCATGCCGTCGGAGGCGTTGCGCGACAGCGAGACGTGACCGAGCGACCAGACGTCGAGGGCGCCGGAAAAGTCGGGGGCGCTGCGGAAGGCGATGTCGAGCGGGAAGTAGGTGCGCGCCACGGCTTCGCTCCAGACGCGCTTGCGGGCGGCCGGGGCGGCGTGGTCGGTGGTGTAGCGGACACGCACTGCTGAACCCTCCGAGCTCGCGGACCGGCACCGGCACGGAGCACGGCTCCCGTCGGCATCGGTCCAACCCGGCGCCGCGATGCTTCGCGACGCCCTCCCCCAGCCTCGTCGTCCCGTCCCGCTCCTCTGCCGCGGCCTCCCTGCGTCCGCGTCCTGTCTCACTTCGACGTCGTGGGATCCGCGAGCGTCCCGCGTCTCGACGTCCCGAAATCGGCTGCCGGCGTCTCCCGCGCCGGCGGCCGGATGTCAGCTCAGCGGCATCGCCACCGGTCGCATCGGCGCGCCGGTGGCGCCCCGCAGCTTGATGCACGCGCCGAAGAAGGCGAACTCGTGGACGCCCTCCGCGGCGAGCTCCTCGAGCCAGGCCATCTCCAGGATCGGCACGCCCGCCTCGGCGAGGAGGTAGGTGTGGACCGGGAAGAAGTTCAGCGGCTCGGCCGCCGGCGTCTGCTCCAGCGTCAGGTTGTCGGCGCCGATCATGATGGCGCCGCTCTTGGCGAGGAACTCGGCGCCCGCCCGGTTGATGCCAGGGGTGTTGTTGACGAAGGCGATGTCGGGCCACAGCCGCATCTGGCCGGTGCGGATCAGCACGACGTCGCCGAGGCGGATCTCCAGGCCCTGGCGCTTCAGGCAGCCCTGCAGGTCGGCCGGGCCGATCGCGTGGCTCGGCGGCAGCGTGTCGACGCCGTGCAGAGCGGCGACGTCGAGCAGGATGCCGCGGGCGAAGATCGGCGGGTGCTTTTCCGCGCCGCACTTCTCCCAGGCCCGGCTGCCGAGGTGCTCGGCTGCCGAGAAGTCGTTGAAGATACGGCCGTTGTAGCCGAAGTGGTTGAAGGTATCGATGTGCGTTCCGCAGTGAGTGTACATCGAGATCGCGTCGCCGGAATAGGCGACCAGCGTATTCGCCTCGAGGCTGACGCCCATCGTGTTGGCGACGATCTCGCCGGCCGGCGTGTGCGTCATCCAGATCTGGTAGGGCTGGTCACCGGCGCCGAACCAGCCGGGCATGCCGACGAAGTGGTCGACCGAGAGGTCGAAAACCTTCGAGGGATCGGCGCGCGACAGGATGGCGGCCCGGGACTGGCCGTCGATCAGAGACAGCATGCCGATCTCGTCGTCGACCCCGAACGGGCTCTTGGTGACGCGGTGAAACTCCGCCCGGTAGGCGATGATCCGGTCCTTCGTCTGCTCGTCGACGACGCAGGCCACGCACATTCCGACCTCCAAGGCCCGGAAAACGATCCGTCCGATCCGGTGGCTTCCCCTCGCGGACAGGCCGAGCGGCCACCCGCCGGGAAAGCCCGACTGGATCAGTAAAGCCCCTCTCGGTCACCGGCACTTGTCTGTGAGTGCACCAATCCTTGCGCCTCAGCGCGAAAGCGCAGGCGCGTCTGCCTGCCAATGGTGCTTGGCGAAGAACTAGGCGCTTTTCGCGCCCTGCTCATCGGGAGCGCACGCGACGTCCCCCGGCCTCGGAGGGGCGCGCAATTCCTCGTGCGGATGCGGCATGCCTGTGGAGGCCGCTGTTGGAGAGGTAGCGGGGGCCATCGGATGGGCCGCGACCGGGCCCGAAAGCGCTTCGAAAGATTTTTGATCAAAAAAATCGGAAGGTGGCCTTGATCGCGGCCCGGGTTCCGTGATGAACTCGCGTTGCCGCCGGTTCTGAGCGTCTGGATCTGATCAACAGACGTCTCGATCGGCCTACCAGTGGGTCCGCGGCCGTCTCCGGGCCCTCGTTCCGCGGGGAGCGGTCGCCGTCGGCCCAGATGCCTTGTTGCCCCGGGTGCGATGTCAGCCGAGGTGCGATGTCACCGGCTCGGGCGCCGCTTGGTGCGCTGGGCCGTGCTGACGAAATCAGACGTTCGAGGAAGCGGGCCACCGATGTCGCAAAAAGTCATCATCACCTGCGCGGTGACCGGCTCGATCCACACGCCGACCATGAGCCCCTACCTGCCGGTGACGCCCGACGAGATCGTCGACGCCTCGGTCGGGGCGGCGGAGGCTGGGGCGGCGATCATCCACCTGCACGCCCGCGACCCGGAGACGGGCAAGCCCTCGCCGGATCCGCGGCTGTTCATGCAGTTCCTGCCGCGCATCAAGCAGCAGACCGGCGCGGTGATGAACATCTCCACCGGCGGCGGCCTGACGATGTCGCTCGAGGAGCGGCTCGAGGCGGCGCACGTCGCCCGCCCGGAGCTCTGCTCGCTCAACATGGGCTCGATGAACTTCGGCCTCTACCACATCGCCGACAAGTACCAGGAATGGCAGAAGCCCTGGGAAAAGGACTATCTGGAGGCGACGCGCCACGGCATCGTCTCCAACACCTTCGGCCAGATCGAGCGCATCATCGAGGAGGTCGGCGGCGCCTACGGCACCAAGTTCGAGTTCGAGTGCTACGACGTCTCGCACCTCTACACGCTCGCCCACTTCCTCGATCGCAAGCTTTTGAAGCCGCCCTTGTTCGTGCAGACAATCTTCGGCCTGCTCGGCGGCATCGGGCCGGCGGCCGAAGACGTGCTCCATATGCGGCGGACTGCCGACAAGCTGTTCGGCCGGGACTATCTCTGGTCGGTGCTGGCGGCCGGGCGGCACCAGATGAACCTCTGCACGATGGGCGCGATCATGGGCGGCAACGTCCGCGTCGGTCTCGAGGACAGCCTCTATATCGGCAAGGGCCAACTCGCCACGTCGAACGCCGCGCAGGTCGCCAAGATCCGCCACATCATGGAGGAGCTGTCGCTGGAGATCGCCTCGCCCGACGAGGCGCGGCAGATGCTGGACCTGAAGGGCGGCGACGACGTCGGCTTCTGAGGAGGCCGGTCACGGCCGCCGCGCTGCGCCGCCCCCACGTGTGGGGACTTTGATCAAGGCAAGACCGACCAGGGGAGACCGCGTCCGCCATGCCGCACGGTGAGCCTTCAACGACCGACTTCGACCCGCTGCTGCTCGCGGTGCTGTCCAACCGGATGGCCTCGATCGTCCGCGAGATGTCGAACATCGTGAAGAAGGCGAGCCGGTCCACCGCGATCACCAATGCGCGCGACTTCTCCTGCGGGCTTTTGACCTTCGACCACCGCCTCGTCTGCGTCGAGGAGGCGATGCCGGTGCACGTCACCGCAATGGACCTGTCGACGCGGCCGATCGGCGAGCTCTTCGACGACGTCGCCGAGGGCGACGCGTTCTTCTCCAACAGCCCCTATCACGGCGGCACCCACCACGCCGACATGACGCTGTGCGTGCCCGTCCATCTCGGCGGCGTGCCGATGTTCTGGACGGTGGCGCGCTCGCACCACGCCGACACCGGCGCGCACGTGCCGACGACGATGGATGCGCACATGCGCACCGTCTACGAGGAGGGCATGCACATCCCGGTCGTCCGCTTCCAGGCGGATTACCGGGACCGCGACGACGTCATCCGCTGGTGCCGCCACAACATCCGCGAGAGCCACATCTGGTACGGCGACTACCAGGCCCAGGTCGGGGCGACGCGCACGGCCGAGACGCGCCTCAAGGAGCTCGGCGAGCGCTATGGCCGCGAGACCATCGCCGCCTTCGTCGAGGCGTGGATGGAGTACGGACGCCGGCGCGCCCGCGCCGCCATTGCCGCGCTGCCGAAGGCCGAGCTCTCCTGGACGACGCGCCACGACCCGGTGCCGGGTGTCGCGGAAGCGGGCGTCGAGATCACTGCCAAGGTGTCGATCGAGCCTGAACAGGGCCGCATCGTCGTGGACCTGCGCGACAACCCCGACTGCGTCGACGGCGGCATCAACCTGTCGGAGGCCTGCGCCGCCGGCGCGGGCCGCATCGGCGTCTTCTACAATCTCGACCCGTCGCTGCCGCACAACGACGGCTCGGCGGGCTGCATCGAGGTGCTGCTGCGCGACGGCTGCATCGTCGGCCGGCCGCGCTATCCGGCCGGCACGTCGAACGCCACGATGGGCATCAACGACCGGCTGATCAACGCCGTGCAGTGCGCCTTCACCGGCCTCGGCGCGCCCTACGGCCTCGCCGAGGGTGGCACCGAGTTCGGTGCCAACATGGGCGTCGTCGCCGGCACCGACACCCGCTCCGGCACGCCGCGCCCCTACATCAACATGGTGTTCTTCGGCCTCTCCACCGGCCCGGGCCTCTCCGGCCACGACGGCTGGCTCACCTACGAGGCGCCGAACGGCGGCGGCGTGCTGGCGCTCGACCAGATCGAGATCGACGAGATGACCTATCCGATCCTCGTCGAGGAGCGCCGGATCTCAACCAACGCCATCGGCATGGGCGAGTGGAACGGAGCGCCGGCGATGCAGGGCGTCTACCGCTCGCTGTCGGGCGACATGACGGTGGCCTACTGCAGCGACGGCGACGTCAACGCCCCGCGCGGCGTCCTCGGCGGCCTTCCCGGTGCCTGCGCCATCAACGCCAAGCGCGATCGTGACGGCCACACGGCGACGCTGCCGGCCTTTCACATGGAGACCGTGCAGGAGGGCGAGCGGGTGATCTTCCGCACCGTCTCCGGCGGCGGCTACGGCGACCCGCGCCGGCGCGACCCGGCCCGCGTCGTCCGCGACGTCAACCGCGGCTGGATCGACGCCGCCACCGCCCGCGGCACCTACGGGGTGGTCGTGTGCCTCGCCGAGAACGGCGTCGACTTCGAGCTCGACGGGGCGGCGACGGCGGCAGCACGCGGCACCAACGCGGAGGTCCCGGCATGACCTTCCGCATCGGCATCGACATCGGCGGCACCTTCACCGACTGCGTCGTGCAGACGCCAGACGGGGCGATGACGATCGTCAAGGCGCCGTCGACGCCGCCGGCCTTCGCTACCGGCTTCATGAACGCGCTCGCGCGCGCCGCCGAGCGCTTCGAGCTGCCGCTCGCCGACTTCCTCGGCCACGCGAGCGTCATCGTCCACGGCACGACGGTGTCGACCAACGCCCTCGTCACCGGCCGCACCGCGCCGACGGGGCTGATCGCGACGAAGGGCCATCCGGACGTGCTGACGCTGCGCGAGGCGCCGCGCAAGCAGGCATGGAACTGGCGGCTCGACTATCCCGACCCGTTCGTGCCGCAGAACCGCACCTGCGAGGTCGGCGGCCGCATCGATTCCCTCGGCAACGAGGTCGAGCCGCTCAGAGAGGATGACGTCCGGGCGGCCGTCCGCCGGCTGCGGCAGGCGGGCGTCGAGGCGATCGCCGTCAGCCTGCTGTGGTCGTTCGTCAATCCTGCGCACGAGCGGCGCGTCGCCGAGATTATCGAGGCGGAGTGGCCGGGCGTGCCGGTCAGCCTCGGCCACCGCGTCAATCCGATCCCGCGCGAGTACCGCCGCACCATCGCCACCGCGATCGACGCCTCGCTTCGGCCGATCGTCAACGGCTATGTCGAGGATCTGTCGGAGGCCCTGGCCGCGGCCGGGTTCACCGGCCGGCTGCTGATCGCCAACTGCGGCGGCGGCATGATGCCGCCCGACGAGATCGTCGCGAGCCCGATCCAGTCGGTGATGTCCGGGCCGACGCTCGCTCCCGTCGCCGCCCGCCACGCCGCACCGGGGCAGGACGTCGTGGTGGCCGACATGGGCGGCACCACCTTCGACGTCGCGGCGATCCGCGGCGGCCAGATCCTCGTCACCGCCGAGGCGATGATCTACGAGCACGACATGCTCGGCCTGCCGAAGGTCGACGTGCGCTCGGTCGGCGCCGGCGGCGGCTCGATCGCCTGGGTGGATGACGGCGGGCTGCTGCACGTCGGCCCGCAGAGCGCCGGCGCGCGGCCCGGCCCCGCCTGCTACGGCGCCGGCGGCACCGAGGCGACCGTTACCGACGCCAACGTCGTGCTCGGCATCATCGACCCCGACTTCTTCCTCGGCGGTACGATCCGGCTCGACCGGGTGCTGGCGGAAGCGGCGGTCGGGCGCATCGCGGCGCAACTGGGGCTCGACCTCGTCGCGGCGGCGCATGCGATCCACGCCGTGTCGAACCACAACATGATCGGCGCGATCGAGAACATCACCGTCAGCGAGGGCCTCAGCCCGCGCGACAGCCTGATCGTCACCGGCGGTGGCGCCACCGGCTGCCACATCGCTGGCATGGCCGAGGCGCTCGGGTTGCCGCGCTTCATGGTGCCGAGGCTGTCGGCCGGGCTCAGCGCCTTCGGCGGCCTCGTCTCGGACCTGCGCTGGCAGGCGGCGACCAGCGCCTATTCCGACAGCGAGGGCTTCGCTTTCGACCGCGTCAACGCGGCGCTCGCGGTCCTCGTCGGGCGCTGCCGCGACTTCCTCGACCGCGCCGCGGTGCCGGCGGCCGACCGGGCGATCGAGGCCTCGTTCATGGGGCGCTACCAGTTCCAGTCGTGGGAGATCGAGGTCCCCTTCGAGCTGCCGGCGGACGGCATGCTGGCGGAGGCCGACCTGCCGCGCCTCACCGCCGCCTTCCACGCCACCCACCGGCGCATCTACGGCATCGCCGACGAGGGCAACATGGTCGAGTTCGTCGCCTGGAAGGCGACGGCGGTCGGCCGCACGCGGCCCCGCGCCGCTGCGCCCGCACCGGACGCCGGCGGACCGGTCCGCACGCCGGCCCCGAAATCCGTCCGCCTCGTCTACCTGCCGTCCACCGCCCGGCAGGAGAGCGTGCCGGTCTATGCCGGGGCGAGCTTCGGCGTCGGTGGTGGCGCCACCGGGCCGGCGATCATCGAGGAAGAGACGACGACCCTGTTCCTGTTGCCGGGCATGACCGCGCGGGTGGACGGCGACGGCAACTACTGGGTCACGTGCAACTAAAGAACGTGCAACTGAAGAAGAAGGCCGAGAAGGCGACATCCAGAGGCGAAGAACAGGAGAAGCTCCATGACGAAGACCTACAAGGGCGCGATCGCCCTGGCGTTCGCCGGCACGCTCTTGGCGACGCCGGCGCTCAGCCAAGCCGACCTCTCCGCCAAGCACGTCATCCTAGTGACGTGCGGACCATCGAACCCGTGGTGCAAGGTCTACAATGAGCGCATCGTCGACCTGCTCGAGGACGCCAAGGTGAAGGTGACCGTGCTCGAGAACGACCTCGACCCGGTGCAGGTCAACCAGCAGATGGCACAGGCGGTGTCGCAGAAGCCGGACCTCGTGATGGTCGAGCCGGCCGACGACAAGTCGCTGATCGGCGCGGTGAAGAAGGCGAAGGCCGCCGGCGTGCCGGTGCTCTACATGGACAGCCCGGCCGACGCCGCGATCATGGACGACATCGCCTTCCAGGTGGTCGCCGACAACTACGCCCTCGGCAAGGGTGCCGGCGAGAACATCATCGAGGGTCTGAAGGCGCAGGGCCGCACCGAGGCGAACGTCATCGCCATCACCGGCTCGGCCGGCACGGCGATGGTCGCCGATCGCCAGCGCGGCTTCATGGACGCGATGGCCGCCGAGCCCGCCTTCAAGGTGGTGGAAGTGCAGGCGAACAACTGGGACCCCGTCGAGAGCGGCCGCCAGGCACAGCAGCTGTTCGCCAAGTACGCGGCCCAGGGCGGCATCCAGGCGGTGCGCGCCGACGCCGACTACATGGCGATCCCGATCCTCGAGGCGGCCCGCCAGGCCGGCATGACGCTCGGCGGCAAGGATGGGCTGATCGTCTCCGGCTCGACGTGCTCGCCGGAAGGCATCGCGGCGATCCGCGCCGGCGACATGGTCGGCACGGTCACCGCCGATCCGTGGACGCAGGGCGGCACCAGCGCAGAGGCGGCGATCAAGTTCCTCTCCGGCGAGACGATGGAGAAGACGATCATGGTGCCGGAGTTCCGCGTCACCGCCGCCAACGTCGGGGACTACGCGGAAGTCTGCGAGAAGTGAGCCTGCCGGCGCCGCTCCTGTCGGTCGAAGGCATCTCGATCCGCTACGGCCGCTTCCAGGCCGTGCGCGACGCCAGCTTCTCGCTGGCGCCGGGGGAGGTGCTCGGGCTGTGCGGGCACAACGGCGCCGGCAAGAGCTCGATGGTGCGGGCGCTGTGCGGGCTCGTCACGCCCGACGCCGGCCGCATCGTCCTGGCCGGCCGGGAGCGGCAGTTTGCGAGCGTGCGCGACGCCCAGAAGCAGGGCGTCGCGCTGGTCGACCAGGAGCTCAGCGTCATCCCGGCCTTGACGGTGGCGGAGAACCTCGCCCTCGGCGAGCCGGGGCTCGGCCTGCGCGGCCGGCTGCCCCCGGCCGAGGTGCGGCGGCGCCTCGACGCCGTCGGCCTCGACGGTCTCGACCCGTCGCGGCCGCTCGAGGACCTGTCGATCGGCGAGCGCCAGCTCGTCGAGATCGCCCGCGCCATCGGCCGCAAGGCGCAACTGTTCATCCTCGACGAGCCGACGGCGACGCTCAGCGCCGCCGACATCGCCCAGGTGTTCGCCGCCGTCCGGCGCGTCACCGCGCAGGGGCACGGCGTCATCTACGTCTCGCACCGCCTCGACGAGGTGCTGGAGCTCTGCGACCGCATCGTGGTGATGCGCGACGGCGAAGTGGTGGCGCGCGAGACGACCGTCGGACTCAAGGCGGAGCGGCTCGTCACGCTGATGCTCGGCGACACGCCGGAGCGCGCCGCGCCCGCTGCCGCCGCCGTCTCCACGCGGCCGCCGGTGCTGACCGTGCGCGGGCTCGGCGTCGGCGCGCACCTGCGCGATTTCGATCTGACGGCACGCCCCGGCGTCATCACGGCGGTCGCCGGCCAGGTCGGCTGCGGCGCGAGCGATGTGCTGCGGGCGCTGGCGGGTCTGTCGTCCGACACCGTCGGCGACGTCCGCGTCGCCGGCCGCCGCCTGGCGCTCGGCGATCCGCGCGCCTCGCTCGCCGCCGGCATCGGCTTCCTGTCGTCGGACCGCAAGGGCGAGGGCCTGTTCCTGACCCGCTCGATCGCCGAGAACCTGGTGGCGACGCGGCTCGCGGCCCTCTCGCCGCGGGGCCTGCTGTCGCGCCGCCGCGTCCGCGACACGGCGGGCCGGATCGCCGGGCGGGCCGGTGTCGACCGCGCCCGCCTCGGCGAGGCGGTGGGTCGGCTCAGCGGCGGCAACCAGCAGAAGACGTTTCTCGGACGCTGCCTGGAGCGCGACGACATCGCCGTGCTCGTGCTCGACGAGCCGACGCGCGGGGTCGACGTCGGTGGGCGTGGTGACATCCACGCGCTCTTGCGCGGCCTCGCGGAAAACGGCGTCGCGGTGGTGTTCGCCTCCTCCGATCTCGACGAGGTGCTGGCGCTCGCCCACGAGGTGGTGGTGATGCGCGCCGGGCGCATCGTCTCGCAGCGTCCGGCGACGGCGACCGACAGCGTGCGGCTGTTGTCGGACATGACGCACGGCGCGGAGGTGGTGGCGCCATGAGCGAGGCCACGCTGTCGCCAGCCACCGTTCGCCAGGGCACGCGCTGGGCCGCCACGCTGCGCCGCGCGCTGCTGCCGGCGCTGGTGGCGATCCTCGTCGCGGCGGTGCTTGCGACAGCGGTGACGACGCAGGGCTTCTTCACCCTGGCCAACCTGCAGGCGATCCTGTCGTCGATGATCTTCGTCGGCATGGTGTCGGTCGGCATGACGCTGGTGATGGTCTCCGGCGCCTTCGTCTCGCTGGCGCTCGCCACCACCGCGACGGTATCGGCGATGATCTTCATGGCGAGCCTGTCTCTCGGCCTGCCGGCGGCGATCGCGCTGACGCTGCTCGCGGCGCTGGCGGCGAGTGCCGTGCAGGGCGTCGTCATCAGCGGCTGGAACGCCAACCCGATCATCGTGACGATCGCCGCGGCCGCAGTGCTGGAGGGCGTCGCCGTCGCCTTCTCGCAGGGCGCCACCATCAATCCGGCGAACACCTCCTACCAGCTGCTCAACGGCCGGCTCATGGGGCTGCCCGTCGGTCTGTTCGCGCTCGCAGCCCTCGCCCTCCTGACGGAGGCGATGTTGCGCTTCACCCGCCTCGGGCCGATGATCTACCTGATGGGCGACAACCGCGTCGCCGCCGTCGCCGCCGGCCTGCCGGTGGACCGCATCGGCGCCGGCGTGTTCGCCATCGCCGGCGTCTCGGCGGCGATGGCCGGCATGTTCATGGCGAGCTTCAACCATTCGGCGTCGCTGCTGCTCAACCGCGGCACCATCGGCTTCGACGCCATCGCCGCCGTCCTGATCGGCGGCGCCTCCATCGCCGGCGGGCGTGGCTCGATACTCGCCACGATGGTCGGCGTCGCCGTCATCGCCGTCGTCAACGACCTCGTGCTCTTGCGCGGCTTCTCGACCGGATCGCAGATCCTGCTGAAGGGCCTCGTGGTGATCGCGTTTGCGCTCGCTGCGCACCTGCGCCAGGAGCAGCGCCGATGAGCCCGTCCGGCGCCACCACTACTCCCACCGCCACCTCCGCCGCCCGGCAGCGGCGCATGCGGGCACTGCTGCCGCCGGCGATCCTGGCGGCGATCGCCGTCCTCGCCGTCGTCGTGCCGCTGTGGGCCGGCGTGCCGCTGACCACCTTCTCCGTCTTCAACACCGTCCAGAACGCCGCGACGCTCGGGCTCCTGGCGCTCGCCGTCGGGCTCACCGTGATGGCGGGCGAGTTCGACCTCTCGACCATCGCCGTGTTCACCCTCGGCGGCCTGCTCGCGGTGAAGTTCGGCGAGGCCTCGCCGCTTCTCGGCGTTGCGCTCGCCGTCGGTGCGGGCGTCGCGATCGGCGCCGTGCAGGGTGGCATCCAAGCGGCGACCGGCATCAGCTCGGTGCCGCTGACGCTCGGCGGCTACATCGTAGTCGCCGGCCTCTGCCACATCGTGGCGGGCGAAGGCATCCTCGCCTACGGCAACTACGACGTCGGCCTCTGGCTCGACGACACGGTGGCGCTGGTGTTCTCGCCGCGCAGCCTGGTGGTGCTCGCCGTGTTCGGCCTCGTCTGGATCGCGATGCGGCACACCGCCATCGGGCCGATGGTCCGCGCCGTCGGTGCCGACCGCCGCGCCGCGCGCGCCTCCGGCGTGCCGGCGAGCCGGGTCGTCACCGGCGTGTTCATCCTCTCCGGCGCGCTGTGCGGGCTGGGCGGGGCGCTGTTCGCCTACTCGACAACGGCCGCGAAGTACGACCTCGGCCTCGACCCGTTCATCTTCGCGGTCACCGCCGTGCTGGTCGGCGGCATCGACGTGCGCGGCGGGCGCGGCAGCGTCGTCGGCATCCTCGTCGGCGTGCTCGCCATGAGCCTGCTCGATACCATCTTCATCCAGCTCGCCATGCCCACCTACATGATCGACCTCGCGCGGGGTGGCATCCTGCTCGTCGTCGTGCTCGTCGAGGCGCCCGATCTCGCCCGGCGCGTCACCGCCTGGAAGAACAACCGCCGCAGCCTGGCGCGGTCGAACGACTGAACCAACGGGACATCGAACAGCCATGAGCAACGCAGCGCCGCTCCGTCGCAATGCCGATCTCGGTGAGGCCGTCACCGACGCCTATGCCCGCTTCGAGGCCGCCAACCCGAAGAGCCTCGCGCGCCACCGCGCCGCGATGGACGTGCTGCCGGGCGGCAACACCCGCGCCGTGCTCTACTACCCGCCGTTCCCGCTCACCTTCGTCGCCGGCGAGGGCTGCCGCGTCACCGACCTCGACGGCCACGTCCACGTCGACCTGATCTCGGAATACTCCGCCGCCCTCTACGGCCATTCCAACCCGGTGATCGCTGCCGCGCAGAAGGCGATCATCGACGGCGGGCTGTCGCTCGGCGCGCCGAACATGATCGAGGCCGAGTACGCGCGCGCCCTCGTCGAGCGCTTTCCCGCCTTCGAGCGCGTCCGCTTCTGCAATTCCGGCACCGAGGCGAACATCATGGCGGTCGCCACGGCCCGCGCCGTCACCGGCCGGTCGACGATCATCGCCATGCACGAGGGCTATCACGGCGGCGTGCTGACCTTCGCCCACGGTGGCTCGCCGTTGAACCTGCCCTATCCGTTCGTCTTCGCCGACTACAACGACATCGAGGGCACGCGCGCGCTGATCCGCGCCAACGCGGCCGATCTCGCGGCGGTGATCCTCGAGCCGATGATGGGCGGCGGCGGCTGCATCCCGGCGACGAAGGCGTTCCTCGAGCTCGTGCGGGCAGAGACGGAGGCGTGCGGGGCGCTGATGATCCTCGACGAGGTGATGACCTCGCGCCTCGACTTCCGCGGCCTGCACGGCAAGCACGGGCTGACGCCGGACCTCGTGACGATGGGCAAATATCTCGGCGGCGGCGCGAGCTTCGGCTGCTTCGGCGGCGCCGCCGGCATCATGGATCGCTTCGATCCGGCACGGCCGGACGCCTTCTCCCTCGGCGGCACCTTCAACAACAACCTTCTCAGCATGGCGGGCGGCATGGCCGGCCTCACACAAGTGCTGACGGAGGCGGCGAGCCGACAGGTGAACGAGCAGGGCGACCGGCTGCGGGCCGACCTGCAGGCGTGCTTCGACGGGCACGGCGTCGCCGCCACCGTCACCGGCGTCGGCTCCCTCATGAACATCCACTTCATCGCCGGCCCGGTGGAAGACCCGCACGTACTCGACACGGTCGACCCGCGGGCGCTTGCGCTCTTCCACGTCGAGATGCTGCTGCGCGGCTTCTATCTGGCGCCGCGCGGCATGATCGCCCTGTCGCTGCCGTTCGGCAAAGCGGAGGCGGCGGCCTTCGTCGGCGCCGTTGACGACTTCCTGTCGACCGACGGCCATCTGCTGCCGAAGGTGCAGTGACGATGGCGACGGGACGCAAGGCGGCCGCCCCGGTGGTGGCGCCGGAGGCGGGGCGCGAGGTGCGCGGCACCGCCCACGCGGCGATCTATGCCGAACTCAAGACGGCGCTGATGAACGGCGACCTGAAGCCCGGCGACCGGGTGGTGGTGCGCGAGCTCTCCGAACGTTTTGCCACCAGCGCCATGCCGGTGCGCGAGGCGCTGCGGCAGCTCGTCAACGACGAGGCGCTGATCGACCATCCGAACCGCGGCGTCTCGGTGCCGGACGTCGACGTCGCCGCTGTCGCCGACCTCTTCCGCATCCGCTGCGCCATCGAGGGCTCGGCGGCCGAGTGGGCAGCCTCCACCATCAGCCCGGAGGAGCGCCGGCAGATCCACGACATCAACGCGGCGATGAAGCTCTGCGTGCAGACCGGCGGGGTGATGGACTATCTCGCCCTCAACCGCCGGTTCCACTTCGCCATCTACCGGGCGGCGCGGTCGCAGGGTCTGGTGCCGATCATCGAGCGGCTGTGGCTGAGGGCCGGGCCGCTCCTCAACGTCATGCGGCAGGAGGCGACGATCCGCCAGGGCCTCGACCACCACACCGAGATCCTGGAGGCGCTCGACATCGGCGACGGGGCGCGGGCGCGGCGGGCGGTGATCGCCGACATCTCCGACGCCGGCGACATCATCCAGCGCGCCGTCCCGCACTGGGACGCCGTCCGCCGCGTCCGCACCGCGGAGCCGACGGAGGCGAGTTGACGCCGGCGCGCCCTCAGGACGGCGGCGCCGAGATGCCGGCGGCCGTCAGCAGGTACAGCGAGCCCACGAAGATCACGGTGCCGACGGCGAGCAGCAGGATCTGGCTGACCCGCGTCCTGAACGCGACCACCGCCACGCCGCCGGCGACCAGCCAGGCGACGGGGTGGGCGCCGGGATAGGCGAGCAGCCGGAAGACGCTGGCGATGATGAGGCCGGCGGCGATCGGCGCGAGGCCGCGGCTCAGCGCCTTCTGCCAGCGGGTGCGGCGGCCGGAGTGCCAGACGTGCGCCAGCGCGTAGATCAGCACCGACGACGGCAGGATGATCGCCGCCGTCGCCAGCACGGCGCCGAGCAGCCCGGCGACGTGCCAGCCGATCAGCGTCACGATCAGGATGCCCGGGCCCGGCGACACCCGCGAGATCGCGAATGCCTCCTGGAACTCCTGCGCCGTCATCCAGCCGTAGTGGACGACGACCTGCTGCTGGATGTCGCCGAGCAGGCTGCCGCCGCCGCCGATCGCCAGCAGCGACAGCGGCGCGAACACCAGCACGAGCGCCAGCAGCGGGCTGTCGTCATTCATCCGGTGTGTTCCGGTAGGCGATGACGACGCTGATCGGGGCGAGGACGGCGACCAGAACGAGGATCGAGCCGAACACGGCGGCGCCGACGAGGGCGATGCAGAAGACGGCGAGGCTGGCGCGGTCCACCAGGGCGAACTTCGCGGTGCGCAGGCCCATCGCGAGCGTCAGGCCGAGCGCGGCCGCCGCCACGCCGGCGAGGGCGCTGGCGCCGAGCGGCATCTGCGCCAGCTCGTGCAGCAGCGCGCCGACGCCGATGATCAGAAGGGCGGCCGGCACCAGCGCGCCGAGGCAGGCGACGACGGCGCCGGCGGGCCCGCGCAACTGGCTGCCGAGCCAGATGGCGAGGTTGGTGACGTTCACCCCGGGCATCGCCTGCGCCAAGGCGAGGCCGGACATGAAGTCGTCCTCCGCCACCCAGCGACGGCCGATGACGAACTCCCGGTACATCAGCGCGGTGACGCCGCCGCCGAAGCTGACGAGGCTGATCTTGCCGAAGGCGACGAAGAGCTGAAACAGGCTCGGGGGGCTGGCGTGCGCGGGTGTCGTGCGGGTCTCGTCGGTCGGCGCCACCGTCATCGCCGCGGCCGCGCCGCCGGGCCGGCCGGAGACCCGGCGCCCCCGCCAGCGGCGCGCGCTGCGCCGCCCGCGGCCCCCGATGTCGCCGACTGCACCCGCCGAGGGACCGGGAGAACACGCAACGTCCCGTACGCCACCATCAATCGCTCCCAGCGGACCGCTTCGGGCGACACCCTCGGCTTGCCGACGGCGGAGGATAGGCGTTCCCGCGCAGATGGCAACGCGGACGCGGGGCTCCGCGCACGGTACGGCAACGGGTTCATTCGCCCACCCCTTCCACCTCGATCCAGGTGGGGGCGTGGTCGCTCGCCTTCTCCCAGCCGCGCACGTGGCGGTCGACGCCGGCCGCGCGCAGGCCACCGGCGAGACGGCGCCCGAGCAGCAGGTGATCGAGGCGCAGGCCGGCGTCTCGCCCGAAGGCGTTCCGGAAATAGTCCCAGAACGTATAGAGGCGCTCGTCCGGGTGCAGCGTCCGCAATGCATCCGTCCAGCCGAGCGCAGTGAGACGGTGGAAGGCGTCGCGCACTTCCGGGCGGAACAGCGCGTCGTCCAGCCAGCGCTCGGGCTTGTAGACGTCGAGGTCGGTCGGGATGACGTTGTAGTCGCCAACGAGTGCGACCGGCACGTCGTGGGCGGCGAGGTCGGTGGCGTAGGCGATCAGCCGTTCGTACCAGCCGAGCTTGTAAACAAGCTTTGGACCCGGGGCCGGATTTCCATTGGGTGCGTAGAGGCAGCCGATCAGCACACCGCGCACCGCCGCCTCGATGTAGCGGCTTTGCTCGTCGTCGGGGTCGCCCGGCAGCCCGCGCCGCGTCTCGATCGGCTGACGGTCGCGCGCCAGGATCGCGACACCGTTCCAGCTCTTCTGCCCGTGCCAGACGGCGCCGTACCCGGCCGCCTCGACGGCGGCGGCCGGAAAGCGGCGGTCCTCCGCCTTCAATTCCTGCAGGCAGACGATGTCGGGCCGGCTTTCCTCGAGCCAGCGCAGAAGCACCGCCAGCCGGCCATTGACGCCGTTGACGTTGAAGGTCGCGATCTTCAGGCGTGCCGGTGGGGCGGGCTTACGTCTTGCGGTCACCCTTGTCGCCCTGCCCGGACTGCACCGTCGTCTTCGCCGTCTTGCGGACGTCCTGGGAGAGCGACCGTCCGACATCGTCGGACTCCTTGAACCGGCCGGCCTCGTCGCGGCGCACGTAGCGCTTGTCGGTGCCGGTGTCGATCAGCTCGCGTTTCGTCATGTCCTGTCTCCTCAGGCTGCCGCGATGATCTTGTCGAGCGTCAGCGGGTACTCGCGGACGCGGACGCCGCAGGCGTTGTAGATGGCGTTCGCCACCGCCGCGCCGGCGCCGCAGATGCCGAGCTCGCCGACCCCCTTCGCCTTCATCGGCGAGGACTTGTCGTCGAGCTCGTCGAGGAAGATCACCTCCTGGTGCGGAATGTCGGCGTGGACGGGCACGTGATATTCGGCCATGTCGTGGTTGACGAAGTAGCCGAGGCGGGTGTCGACGACCAACTCCTCCATCAGGGCGGCGCCGGCGCCCATCGTCATGGCGCCGATCACCTGGCTGCGCGCCTGCTTGGGATTGAGGATGCGGCCGGCGGCGAACACGCCGGTCATCCGCCGGATGCGCGTCTCGCCGGTGTGGCGGTGGACGCCGACCTCGCAGAAGTGGGCGCCGAAAGCCGCCTGGGCGTAGCGCTTGTCGAGGTCGCCGAACTCGATGCCGTCCTCAGCGGACATGCCGTCGCGACCGGCCGCCTGGCCGATCGGCACGCTGCGGCCGGCGCCCTTGACGTGGCCGTCCTCGAACGCGGCGTCGCCGGAGTTGATGCCCGCCCCCTGCGCCAGCCGCTCGCGCAGCGCCGTGCAGGCGGCATAGACACCGGAGGTCGAGCTGTTGCCGCCAAACTGTCCGCCGGAGCCGGACGAGACCGGATAGCGGCTGTCGCCGAGCCGCACGTCGACGGCCTCAAGCGGCACGCCGAGCATCTCGGCGGCCGTCTGGGCGAGGATGGTGTAGCTGCCGGTGCCTATGTCGGTCATGTCGGTCTCGACGGTGACCCGGCCGCGACCGTCGACCGTCACGCGCGCCGCCGAGGCCGCCGTGGTGTTTTTGCGAAAGGCGGCGGCGACGCCCATGCCGACCCACCACTGGCCGTCCTGCACGGCCCGGGGGCTCGCCTTGCGGTTCGACCAGCCGAAGCGCTGCGCTCCCTCGCGCAGGCACTCCACCAGCTTGCGGGTCGAGAACGGCCGCTCGGGTCCCGCCTCGGGGTCGTACTGCACGTCGTTGCGGATGCGCAGCTCCACCGGGTCGACGCTGCAGGCCTCGGCGAGCTCGTCCATCGCCACTTCCAGCGCGAGCATGCCCACCGCCTCGCCCGGCGCCCGCATGGCGTTGCCCTCCGGCAGATCGAGGTGGGCGAGATAATGCGCCGTCATCCGGTTGTCGCCGGCATAGATGAGCCGCGTCTGCAGTGCGGCCATCTCGGCGGAGCCGCCCGGCAGATTGCCCGACCAGGATTCATGCCCGATCGCCTCGATCCGCCCGTCGGCGGCGGCGCCGAGCCGCACCCGCTGGATGGTGGCGGGACGGTGGACGGTGTTGTTGGGGATCTGCGGACGGGCGATCGCCACCTTGACGGGGCGCCGCACGGCGCGCGCGCCGAGGGCCGCCAGCAGCGCATCGGCCCGCAGGAACAGCTTCGCCCCGAAGCCGCCGCCGACAAAGGGCGACATCAGATGGATGTCGTCGGGCTCCATCTTCAGGGTGAGCGCAAGGTCCTTGACCGTCCACGCCACCATCTGGTTCGACGTCCACAGCGTCAGCTTGCCGCCGGACCACGCCGCGGTGGTGGCGTGTGGCTCCATCATCGCGTGGCTCTGATCGGGCGTCGTGTAGCGCTGGTCGATCTTCACGGCGGCGCGGTCGAACGCACCCTGGAAGTCGCCGGTGGCGCTGTCGGGGTCACTGCCGAAGAAGGCGGGCGCCGCCGTGGCCGTATCCATGACCGCCGCGAGGTCAAAGCTGCCGGGGGTCTCGGCGTAGTCGATCTCGACCGCCCGGGCGGCATCGCGCGCCTGCTCCAGCGTCTCGGCGACGACCAGCGCCACCGCCTGATCGTAGTGCTGGATTTCCGGCCCACCGAGCAGCGGCGCGGCGTTGAGCTCACCCTTGCCAAGCTCACCGACGGTCTCGTGGGTGACGACGGCGAGGACGCCCGGCGCGGCTTCCGCGGCGCGGCTGTCGATGCGGAGGATGCGCCCCTTGGCGATATCCGCGCCGATGATCCAGCCATAGACGGCGTCCGGTGCCACATCGTGGCGCTCATAGGCGTAAGGCGCGGTGCCGGAGACCTTGGCCGGCCCGTCGATGCGGTCGAGGGGGCGGCCGACGACGCGTTCGCGGTCGATCGGGTTCGGCCCCGCGGGCTGTTCGAACTTCATGGCCGCACCTCCTCGAACATCGACGCCAGCGTTCGCGCCGTCAGGTCGGTCTTGAAAGCGTTCTGCGTCGTCGTTCGGGCTCCGGCGAGGGCCGCCTCGGCGACGGCGGCCGGGCCGCGGGCGGCGGCCTCGTCGGCTGCGGTGACCCGCCAGGGCTTCGGAGCGAGGCCGCCGAAGGCGAACCGTGCCGACCCGTCGTCCTGAAACACTGCGGCGACGGAGACGAGGGCGAATGCATACGAGGCACGGTCACGCACCTTGCGGTAGACGTGCGTGCCGGCGAGCGGGCGCGGCAGCGTCACCGCGGTGATGAGGTCGCCCGCCGACAGCACGCTCTCGCGCTCGGGCGTGTCGCCGGGCAGCAGGTGAAAGTCGGCGATCGGCACCGAGCGCTCGCCGCCATCCGCCGCGACGACGTCGACGCTCGCGTCGAGCACCCGCATCGCGACCGCCATATCGGAGGGGTGGGTGGCGATGCAGTGGTCGCTGCCGCCGAGGATGGCGAGGTTGCGGTTGAAGCCCTGCAGCGCCGAGCAGCCGCTGCCGGGCGCGCGCTTGTTGCAGGCCATCGCCGGGTCGTAGAAGTACGGGCAGCGGGTGCGCTGTAGCAGGTTGCCAGCGGTCGTCGCCTTGTTGCGCAGCTGGCCGGAGGCGCCCGCCAGCAGCGCCCGGCTCAGCACGGCGTAATCGCGGCGGACGCGCGGATGGGCGGCGAGGTCGGTGTTGCGGACGAGCGCACCGATGCGCAGGCCGCCGTCCTCGGTGTCCTCGACGCGGTCGAGCTTCAGCCGGTTGACGTCGACCAGGTGTTCCGGCGTCTCGATCTGCAGCTTCATCAGGTCGAGGAGATTTGTGCCACCGGCGATGAAGCGGGTGTTGGGGGCGGCCGCGAGGCGTGCGGCCTCGGCAGGCGTCTCCGGGCGGTGGTAGGTGAAGGGCTTCACGCCGTTTCCTCCTGCACCTGACGGATGGCGTCGACGATGTTGGGATAGGCGGCGCAGCGGCAGATGTTGCCGCTCATGCGCTCCCGCACTTCCTCGTCGGAGAAGCGGACGGCCTCGAGGTCGGCGGAGACGTGGCTCGGGATGCCGGCTTCGATCTCGTCCAGCACGGCGACGGCGGAGCAGATCTGGCCGGGCGTGCAGTAGCCGCACTGGTAGCCGTCGTTCTCGACGAACGCCTTCTGCATCGGGTGCAGGTTGCCCGGGGCGCCGAGGCCTTCGATCGTCCGGACCTCCTGCCCGTCGTGCATCACCGCCAGCGTCAGGCAGCTGTTGATGCGCCGCCCCTCGACGATGACCGTGCAGGCCCCGCACTGGCCGTGGTCGCACCCCTTCTTCGTGCCGGTGAGCCGCAGATGCTCGCGGAGCGCATCGAGCAGCGTCGTGCGCGGATCGAGCGTGAGGTGGCGGTCGGAACCGTTCACCTTGAGGGTGACGGACAGCCGGTCCTGGTCGCGACCGGCGGGGATTTGCGGGGTGGTCGTCCCGGCGGTGGCGCTGCCGTTGCCGGAGAGGCACAAGGCAGTGCCGGCGCCGACGAATGTGCGCCGCGTGACGGTGCTCGGCTGCATGTTGATCCTCGTGTCGGGCCACCCCACCGCACAACGAGGATCGATTGGAAGAGTTGCAGGGTGCGGCTTCGCGGCAGCCGCCGGTGGCCGCCCGGCCCTGAAATCGGCTCCTCGCCGGACGGCCGCTTCCGCAGGGGCGGGCGCCCGGTTACGTCTCCCTGAAGCCCCACGCCGCCGGTGACGACGCGATCCGCCGCGATTCCCGGCACGCGGGCGCTCCGCCGGGGTTCATCCGCATGCCGCCGCACTGCCTTGCGGGGGGATTGCCCCTCGGCGGTGGCGGGAGGCTCCGCGGCACCGGTCTTAACCGGCTCGCTGGCGGACACCATATCGCAGATGGTGGGGCAGCAATTGAACTCACGCCGACGTGTCGGTTACGAATGGGCACGACAAAGAAACGAGCGGGGGCACAGGAGACGACCATGGACGCAAAAGCCGACGAGACCGCTGGCAAATGCCCGATGAGCGGCGGCAAGGGAACGCGCCACACGAACAGTGACTGGTGGCCCGATGCCCTCAGCATCGAGATGCTTCATCGCAATTCGCCCTCGGCCGACCCGCTGGGGCCCAAGTTCGACTATGCCGCGGAATTCCTGTCCCTCGATCTCGATGCGGTGATCAAGGATCTGCATGGCGTCATGACGGACTCCCAGGACTGGTGGCCGGCCGACTTCGGCCACTATGGCGGCCTGATGATCCGCATGGCCTGGCACAGCGCCGGCACGTATCGCATCACCGACGGGCGCGGCGGCGCCGGCGCCGGCCAGCAGCGCTTCGCGCCGCTCAACTCCTGGCCGGACAACGCCAACCTCGACAAGGCGCGCCGCCTGTTGTGGCCGATCAAGCAGAAGTACGGCCAGAAGATCTCCTGGGCCGACCTGATGATCCTCGCCGGCAACGTCGCGCTGGAATCGATGGGCTTCAAGACATTCGGCTTCGCCGGCGGCCGCAAGGACGTCTGGGAGCCGGAGGAGCTGTTCTGGGGCCCGGAGGGGACCTGGCTCGGCGATGAGCGCTACAGCGGCGAGCGCCAGCTCGCCGAGCCGCTCGGCGCCGTGCAGATGGGCCTCATCTACGTCAACCCGGAGGGCCCGAACGGCAAGCCCGATCCGGTCGCCTCGGCCCGCGACATCCGCGAGACGTTCTTCCGCATGGCGATGAACGACGAGGAGACGGTGGCGCTGATCGCCGGCGGTCACACCCTCGGCAAGACGCACGGCGCCGGCGACCCCTCGCTCGTCGGGCCGGATCCCGAGGCGGGTGCCCTCGAGGACCAGGGGCTGGGCTGGAAGAGCACGCACGCCACCGGCTTCGGGGCCGACGCCATCACCGGCGGTCCGGAGGTGATCTGGTCGCAGACCCCGACGCGGTGGAGCAACGCCTTCTTCGACAACCTGTTCGGCTTCGAATGGGAGCTGACGAAGAGCCCCGCCGGCGCCTTCCAGTGGCAGGCGAAGGATGCCGAGCCGTCGGTGCCCGATCCCTTCGACCCGTCGAAGAAGCGCCTGCCGACGATGCTGACGACCGACCTCGCGCTGCGCTTCGACCCCGCCTACGAGAAGATCTCGCGGCGCTTCCATGCCGATCCTGCGGCCTTCGCCGATGCGTTCGCGCGCGCCTGGTACAAGCTCACCCACCGCGACATGGGTCCGGTGGCGCGCTATCTCGGCCCGCTGGTGCCGAACGAGATCCTGATCTGGCAGGACCCGATCCCGCCGCTCGACCATCCGGTGGTCGAGGCGCAGGACATCGCCGCGCTGAAGGCGAAGATCCTCGCCTCCGGCCTGTCGGTCCAGCAGCTCGTCTCCGCTGCGTGGTCGTCCGCCTCGACCTTCCGCGGCTCCGACAAGCGGGGCGGCGCCAACGGCGCCCGCATTCGTCTCGCCCCGCAGAAGGACTGGGAGGCGAACGAGCCGGCGCAGCTCGCCACCGTGCTGCAGACGCTGGAGGCGATCCAGCGGGACTTCAACGCCTCGGCCGACGGCGGGAAGAAGGTGTCGCTGGCCGATCTCATCGTGCTCGGCGGCGGCGCGGCGATCGAGAAGGCGGCGCACAACGCCGGCATCAGCCTCGAGGTGCCGTTCACGCCCGGGCGGATGGATGCGTCGCAGGAGCAGACGGACGTCGCCTCCTTCGCACCGCTGGAGCCGCGCTCGGACGGCTTCCGCAACTACGTCAACGCCAATAAGCACCAGTTCATGGAGGCCGAGGAGGCGCTGGTCGACCGGGCGGCGCTGTTGCGGCTGACGGGTCCGGAGATGACGGTTCTCCTCGGCGGCCTGCGCGTGCTCGGCGCCAACGTCGGCGGCTCCAAGCACGGGGTCTTCACGACGCGGCCGGGCGTGCTGACGAACGACTTCTTCGTCAACCTGCTCGACATGAGCACCGAGTGGCAGCCGCCGAACGCCGACGGCATCTATCAGGGCCTAGACCGCAAGACGAAGGCGCCGAAGTGGACGGCGACCCGCGTCGACCTGATCTTCGGGTCCCACTCGCAGCTTCGCGCCTTCGCCGAGGTCTACGCCTGCAGCGATGGGAAGGAGAAGTTCGCCCGGGACTTCGCCGCCGCCTGGGCGAAGATCATGAACGCCGACCGCTTCGATCTCGAGCGGCCGCGGCACTGAGCTCCATGATCCCGGGCCGCCCGCCGCGTGTGGGCGGCCCGGCAGCCATGCGACGGGCGGGCGCCGGCGCCCCGGTCGCCCGCTGCCTCAGGCGGTGGCGGCGTAGCGGCGGGCGAGGGCCGACAGGCCGACCGCCAGCACCAGGATGCCGCCCTTGAAGATCGGCTGGAAGTAGGTGGGCGCGCCGAAGATGCTGAGGCCGTTGAAGCCGACGGCGAGGATCAGCACGCCGACCAGCGTGCCGACGATGTGGAACTCGCCGTCGCGCAAGGTGGCGGAGCCGAGGAAGACGGCGGCGAAGGCGTCGAGCAGGTAGCCGTCGGCCGCCGCCAGCGTGCCGCTGCCGAGCAGCGACGACAGCAGTGTTCCGGTCAATGCCGAGCAGAAGCCCGCGGTGGCGAAGGCGAACATCTTGATGCGGTCGACGCGGATGCCGGACAGCCGCGCCGCCTCGATGTTGCTGCCGACCGCCTGCATCTTCTGGCCGATGTCGGTCTTGTTGAGGATCACCCACAGCACCACCAGCACGGCGACCATGATGAAGACCGGGTTCGGCACGCCGAAGGTGCGGCCGACGGCCATCATGATGAAGTCGCGCGGCACGCCGGTCGCGATCGGGAAGGACGAGTAGGCAAAGCCGATGCCCGACAGCATCGTGCCGACGCCGATGGTGGCGATGACGGCGTTGATGCGCACCTTCGTCACCAACAGCCCGTTGACGGTGCCGATGCCGATGCCGAGCAGCAGCGCCAGCGCGATCGCCAGTGCGATCGGCAAATGCTCTTTCGCCATCAGCCCGCAGACGATCAGCCCGACGAAGCTCGCGACGTTGCCGATGCTGAGGTCGAACTCGCCGACCACCAGCGTGTAGGTGAGGCCGGCGGCAATGATCGCCGTCAGCGACGCCTGGCTGAGGATGTTGAGGAAGTTGGCGCGGCTGAAGAACGTGTCGGGGGCATTGAACGAGAAGAACGCCACCATCAGCAACAGGCCGATGATCGTGCCGTAGCGCGACACGACGGTCAGCACCATGCGCCTCCCGCCGCTGCCGGACCGGGCGGCGGTGCCCGAACGGCCGGCCTCGCCTGCTGCACTCGTCATGACGCGCCTTCCTCGAGATCGGATTGATCGAGATAGCTCAGTTCGATGATGCGGGATTCGGTGATGCCGTCGCCGACGAGCTCGCCGGTGACGCGCCCCTCGCGCAGCACCACGACGCGGTCGGCGAGCACCGCCAGCTCCTCGGAGTCCGACGAGATCACGATGATGCCGACGCCACTGTCGGCGAGCCGCCGGATCGCCGCGTGGATCTCCTCGCGGGCGCCGATGTCGACGCCGCGCGACGGCTCGTCGAGGATCAGGAGCTTGGTGGCGTCGTTCAGCCAGCGGGCGATGACCGCCTTCTGCTGGTTGCCGCCGGACAGGCCGCCGATCCGCGCCGAGACGCCGGCGGTCTTGATCTTCAGGTCGCGGACGAGGCTCTCCGCATTGCCGCGCGTCTTGCGGGCGGACAGGAAGGGCAGGGCGCGCACCGCCCGCAGCGCCGACACCGCGGCGATGTTGACGTTGAAGGCGACAGACTTCTCGAGCATCAGCGCCTGCGACCGGCGCTCCTCGGGCACCAGTGCGATGCCGTTGGCCACCGCCGTCGCCGTGTCGGGCAGCGCGAGGCGCTCGCCCTTGAGTTCGAAGTGGCCGCGGTCGGGCTGCCGCACCCCGAAGGCGAGCTCGGCGATCTCGGTGCGTCCGGCGCCGACAAGGCCGCCGAGGGCGAACACCTCGCCCGGATAGACGTCGAAGCTGACGCCCTTCACGGCATTGCGCCAGGCTACGTCGCGGGCGGAGAAGATCGGCGTGCCGCTGCGGTGGACAGGGGGGCGCCGCTGGGCGGGACCGGCGCCGACGTCGTGGCCGATGATGGCGCGGATCAGCCCCTTCTTGTCGAGGGCGCCGCGCTGCTCCTCGCCGACGATGCGGCCATCGCGCAGCACGGTGATCCTGTCACAGAGGTCGAGGACCTCGTCGAGGCGGTGGGAGACGTAGAGGATCGCCACGCCCTCTGCGGTGAGGTCGCGGATGATGGCGAACAGCTGGTCGCTCTCGGCGGCCGACAGCGACGCCGTCGGCTCGTCCATGGCGATCATCGCGGCGTCGCGCACCAGCGCCTTGGCGATCATGACGAGCCAGCGCTCGGCGATGCTGAGCTCCGACACCTTCGTCTGCAGCGAGAACTTGATGCCGACGCGGGCGGCGGCCGCTTCGGCTGGAACGGCGGAGTGTTTCCAGTCGATCAGGCCGAGGCGGGTGACCTTCGGCGCGCCGAGCAGCATGTTCTGCAGCACGGTGAAGTGCCCGATGAGGTTGAGCTCCTGGTGGATGAAGGCGAGGCCTGCCTTCTCCGAGGCCGCGGGCGAGCCCTGGCGCAGCTCCTCGCCGGCGATCGTGATCGTGCCGCGGTCGGCGACGGTGACGCCGGCCAGGCAACGGATCAGCGTCGACTTGCCGGCGCCGTTCGCGCCCACGAGGCCGTGCACCTTGCCGCGCGCGACATTGAGATCCGCATCGGCGAGCGCCAGCTCGCCGGCGAAGTGCTTGGTCAGCCCGCGAATCTTGAGCCACGGCTCGGGGCCCCGTTCGGAGACGGGGCCCGCGTCGCGTGCGGTGGTGTCGGGAAGCTTACTGAGCATTGCCGTGTTCGGCGAGGAACTGGTCGACGTTCTCCGCGCTGACGACGATGCCCGGGATCTCGATGACCTTGGGCGTCCAGGCGTCACCGGCTGCGATCGCTTCCTGGATCGCCGCGAAGACGGCCTCGCCCTCGGCATAGGCGGGCTGCCAGACAGTGGCGGTCATGTCGCCGTCCTTGACCAGCTGCACGCCCTGCGGGCTGCCGTTGATCGATACGGTGACGACGTCGGTGCGGCCGGCCTGGCGCAGCGCCGCAACGGCGCCCTGCATCGGCTCGTCCCAGCACGACCAGATCGCCAGCGGCCGGTCGCCGCCCTCCGGGTTGCCGGTCAGCCAGGCGGAGGCGATGGCGTTGCCGTTCTGCACCTGACCCGGCACCGTCACCTCGTTGTAGGTGACCTTCAAGTCCTTGCCCTCGACGCCCTTGTCGAAGGCGATGCCGCGATCGAGGCAGAGCTTGCCGGGGTGGAAGGTGATCGCCAGCACGTTGGCCGGCGCCTTGATCTTGCCGAGCAGGAAGTCGATCGAGTCCTCGCCGACGGTCAGGCCGCTGGTGGTGACGACGATGCCGTCGACGATCTCGCCGCCCCAGGTGGCGACCGGGATCTTTGCTTCCTTGGCGGCCTCGAGGCCGGAGCTGATGGCGCTCGAGGCGAAGGCGAGCACGAAGATCGCATCGACACCCTGGGTCGCGAACGACTGCATGGCGGCGTTGGCCTGATCGGCGCTCGCCTGGGTGTCGATGACCTTGACGTCCCAGCCGGCCTTCTCGGCGGCTGCGGTGGCGCCGCCGATGACTTCGATGTTGAGGGCGTCGTTGGCGATCAGGGCGACGATGCCGAGCGTCTTGGCGTCCGCCGACTGCGCCATCGTGCCGATCAGGATCGAGCCTGCGGCCATCAGGCCCACGAGAAACCGTCTCATCGCTTTCCTCCCTCAAGGCCTCGCGGTTCTTCGCGAAGGCGCGTTCCAGACGACATCGTGCGCGCCGGGCCGGAGCTTCAGCGGCGGTGCGGGCGTGCCCCAGGCATTGTGCTGTTGCCCACGCCCGCGAACCGGCGGCATCGCGTGATCCTGGCGAAGCCAGTCGTCCTGTTGTGATACCGGTACCATGAGAAGGACGCCGGGTCCACACGGGGTCGCTGCTGTATTTCGATCATTTCGGCGACCGCTCGTGCGGCCGATGCGAGGCTGGACGACCGATCGGCGGTGCGTTGGTCCCGAAGGGACCGGCGGTTCGATGTGATCCAGGTGTCGTCGGGGGCGGGCGAGGGGAGGGCGGCTGCCCCGCCTCGACAGTCGCGGAGAAGTGTGTATTGCTGCTGTTAGCGGTATCAATAGCGGCCATCGCCGCCTCGGATCGCGTCACGCGCCGTGGCGTGACCCCAGGCGCGCGCCGTGACGGTCGACCGGGTGTGTCGGCCGTGGGGCGGGCAACGGGCCGGGACCGGGAGCCGAGGAGGTAGACGGTGCAGGTAAAGTACGACTACTCCGGAAAGAGCGTCCTGCTGATCGGCGGGACCACCGGCATCGGGCGGGCGACGGCGCTCGCCTTCGCCAAGGCCGGCGCCAACCTCTTCGTCGCCGGGATCGGCCGCACGCACGGCGAGAGCCTGGTGAAGGAGATTCGGGACGCGACGCCGTCCGAGATCGAGTTCGCCGAGGTCGACGTCCGCGACGGCGCGGCCATGCGCACGCTGCACGAGCGGGCCTTCGAGCGCTTCGGCCGCATCGACGTCGCCTTTAACAATGCCGGTGTGCCGGGCAAGACGGCGGTCGTGCAGGACCTCGAGGAGGAGGACTTCGCGCTCCTCGTCGACGTCAACCTGAAGGGTATCTTCCTCGGGCTGAAGCACCAGATCCCGCACATGATCGCCAAGGGCGGCGGCGCGATCGTCAACACCTCGTCGCTGTTTGGCGTGATGGGCTTCGCGACGACGGCCGTCTATTGTGCGAGCAAGTGGGGCGTCATCGGGCTGACCAACTCGGTCGCCCTCGAGGTCGCCCGCAAGAACATCCGCGTCAACGCCATCGCGCCGGGCTCGGTGATGACGCCGCTCCTGACCGGCATGTTCGGCAGCGAGCAGGGCGCCAAGGACACCGTGCTGCCGATGATCCCGATGGGGCGGATCAGCGACCCGTCGGAGATCGCCCAGCTCGTGCTGTTCCTCGCCTCCGACGCCGCCTCCTTCATCACCGGGCAGGCGATCGTCATCGACGGCGGCGGATTCGTCGCCGGCGCCGACAGCCTCGCCTGAACCGAGCGCCGCAGGAGCGGTACAAGTGATTGCATGAGCCGCCTGCCTCGGCCCTTCGGCGGGCCGGGCGGTCGGCCGTGACGTTCCATGACGAGGACAGAGACATGACTTCTCGGAAGATCGGCTTCGCAGGCGTGGGCCGGATGGGCGCGCCGATGGTGCGCCGGCTGATGGCGGCCGGCCATGCCGTCACCGTGTTCGACGCCAGCAAGGCCGCCGTCGAGGCCCTGGTCGCGGAGGGCGCCACTGCCGCCGCCACGCCCGCCGCGCTGGCCGAGGCCGTCGACATCGTCTTCCTCTCGCTGCCGACGCCCGAAATCGTCGAGGCGGTGACGCTCGGCGAGAACGGCATCGCCAAGGCGGCGGGCGCAAAGACCGTCGTCGACCTGTCGACAACCGGCCCGCGCGTCGCCCGCAAGGTCGGCGCCGGCCTCAAGGAGCACGGGCTGCTTCTGGTCGATTGCCCGGTCAGCGGCGGCGTCGGCGGCGCCGAGAAGGGCACGCTGGCGCTGATGGTCGCCTGCCCGGTGGCCGTCTACGACGACCTCGCCCCGCTGCTGCAGACCTTCGGCAAGACCTTCCACGTCGGCGAAGAGGCCGGCATGGGCCAGATGATCAAGGTGATCAACAACCTGATGTCGGTGACGTCGCTGACCATCGCCTCCGAGGCGCTCGTGCTCGGCGTCAAGGCGGGCCTCGATCCGGACGTGATGCTCGAGGTGATCAACGCCGGCAGCGGCCGCACCAACGCCACCACCGACAAGATCCCGAAGTTCGTGCTCGACCGCGGCTTCGACTTCGGCTTCGCCATCGGCCTGTCGTCGAAGGACGCGCGGCTGTGCCTGGAAGAGAGCGATGCACTGGGCGTGCCGATGGTCGTCGGCTCGGCCGTCCGCCAGATGATCAACATCACCAAGGGCAAGCTCGGCGCGGATGCCGACCTCACCGAGATCATCAAGCCGATCGAGGAGTGGGCCGGCGTGACGGTGAAGAGCGCCAAGGCGTCCGGCTGATAGCCGCCGCCGGGGAGGGTCCAAGAGATGCGGGATCGGGCATGAGCGCCCGTCCGACGGGCCGCGTGCCGCTGGACGCGGCGGCGGCCGGCGTGTCCCGCCGGCTGGCGGACTTCGTCGTCGCCTCCCGCTGGGACGACGTCCCCGCGCCTGTCCGCCACCTGGCGGTGCGGTCGATCGTCAACGGCTTCGGCACGGCGCTCGGCGGTTCGCGGGACCAGGCGGTCGTGCGGCTGATGGAGACGCTGCAGCCGTTTTCGAGCGGGCCGACCGCCACCGTCATCGGCCATCGCACCCGGCTCGACATGCCGACGGCGGCCTTCCTCAACGCGGTCGCCGTCAACGTCTTCGATTTCGACGACACTCACGAGAAGACCATCATCCACCCGACGGCGCCGGTACTGGCGGCCTTGTTCGCAGTGGCCGAGCAGGCGCCCGTTTCGGGAGCGGCGCTGCTGCACGCCTTTGTGCTCGGCGTCGAGATCGAATGCCGGCTGGGCAACGCGGTCTCGCCCGGCCACTATGACCGCGGCTACCACATCACGGCGACCTGCGGCGTGTTCGGGGCCGCCGCCGCCGTCGGCAAGCTGATCGGCCTCGGGCCGCAGGAGATGCTGTGGGCGCTCGGCAACGCCAGCGCCCAGGCGTCGGGGCTCGTCGAGACCCTCGGCTTCATGGCCAAGAGCGTCGGCGTCGGCAACGCCGCCCGCAACGGTGCGCTCGCCGCCCTGATGGCCCGCAACGGCGTCGAGGGGCCGCCGTGCCCGGTCGAGGGCCCGCGCGGGTTCCTCAACGTCCTGTGCGACGCGCCCGACGCGGCCGCGCTGGAGGCCGGCCTCGGCCACGACTGGCAGCTCGCGCGCAACATGCTGAAGCCCTATCCCTGCGGCGTGGTGCTGAACCCCGTCATCGATGCCGCGCTGGCGGCGAGGGCCGATCCCGCCTTCGCCGTCGACCGGATCGAGAGCATCCGCGTCAGTGGCCACCCGCTGCTGAAGGCGCGGGCCGATCGGCCGGCGGTCACCAATGGTCGCGAGGCGCAGGTCAGCGCCCAGCACGCGATCGCCATCGGCCTGTTGCGCGGCACCGCGGGCGCCGCCGACTTCAGCGACGAGGCCGTGTCGTCGCCGGAGGTCGTGGCGCTGCGGGCGAAGGTCACCGGCGTCGACGTCGATCCGGCGTCCTCCATCGACGCTGCCCGCCTCGCCATTCGGCTCGCCGACGGGGCGACGGTCGATGTCCGCATCGACGTTGCGACCGGCAGCCGCGAAAAGCCGCTGTCGGACGCGGATGTCGTCGCCAAGTTCGAGAGGCTGTCGGCCTACGGCTGCCCCGACCTCGATGCCAGGCCGCTCCTGGGAGAGCTCTGGCGCCTCGAAGCCACCGCTGACGCCGGCGCCGTGATGGCGGCGGCGCGACCTCACTAGTGCCGCCGGACAAGCGGCGATCCCTCACGCACGGAAGGAGACATCATGCGGCCGGAATTCGAAACCGATCAGTTCAAGAAGGGCCTGGCGATCCGCCGCGAGGTGCTCGGCGATGCCTATGTCGACCGTTCGGTCGCGGCCGCCGACGACGTCTCGGCGCCGCTGCAGAAGCTGATCACCGAGTGGTGCTGGGGCGAGATCTGGTCGCGCCCCAATCTCGAGCGGCGGATGCGCTCCGTCCTCAATCTCGGCATGACGATGGCGCTGAACCGGCAGGCCGAGTTCAAGCTGCATCTGCGCGGCGCGCTCAACAACGGCGTCACCCGCGACGAGGTCGTCGAGATCGTCCTGCAGGGCGCGATCTACTGCGGTGCGCCGGCGTCGCTCGACGCGATGAGGATGGTCCAGGCCGTCTTCAAGGAGATGGACGAGGAAAAGGCCGGCAAGCCGGCCTGAACCCTCCGCTGAAAGGGAGTGCAGCGCCCCGCCTTCGGGCGCGCGCTGCGTCAGCCCGTCGGATCGGCGTCGAGACGGACGATGTCGTCGACGCCCGGCAGCGCTGCCGGATAGCGGCGCAGCACCAGCGGATCGTGGCCCGGGACGATATGGCGGGGCGAGGAGGCGAGGCGCTTCATCGTCACGTAGCCGTCGAGCATGTCGGCGACGCTGTCGACGACGGGGAAGGGACGGGCCTGTTCGAAGTTCGCGTAGAAGTGCGCGGCGTCCGACCCCAGCACCACCCAGCCGCGGCGCGTCAGTGCACGGACGACCTGCAGACCGCGCGAGTGTCCGCCGACGCGATGGACGGTGAGATTGGGGGCGATCTCCGACGTGCCGTCGTGGAAGCTCACCCGATCGGCGAAGATCTTGTCGACCATGCTCGAGACGTCCTCGGCGGCGAACGGGTGGCGCAGGTTCGCGTGGCACATGCACCGTCCCGTGCAGTAGGCCATCTCGACGTCCTGGACATGATAGCGGGCGCGCGGGAACAGGCCGTGGTTGCCGCAGTGGTCGAAGTGCATGTGCGAGATGATGACATCTTCGACCGCATCGGGCTCGATGCCGATCATCCGCAGGCCCTCGCCGACCGGCCGCAGCAGGGTCCGCTCGCGCCGCTCGGCGACACGGGCGTCGAAGCCGGTGTCGTAGATGAAGGTGCGGGTCGCGCCGACGATCGCCCAGACGAAATAATCGAGCGGCATCGGCCCGTCGTGCGGATCGCCGCCGATGAAGTTGGCGGCCGCCGTCCTGTGGTGGTGGCCGTAGCGCACGGCGAACAGCTCGTAGGTGTCCGTCATGCCGTCTCCCTCCCATTCCCGGTGGCGCGATGTGCTGCGCGCTCGCCGTCAGCTCGCCAGCCAGCCGGCCTCGACGGGCAGCATCGAGCCGGTCATGTCGCGCGCGATCGGCCCGCACAGGAAGACCAAAAGGTCCGAAACGCTTTCCGCGGCGACGAAATGGCCGCCCGGCTGCTTGCCGTCGAGGAAGCTGCGCTCCGCCGCATCGCGCGACAGGCCGCTGTCTTCCATCAGCTGCAGGACACGCCCCTCGGTGCCGGGGGTCAGCACCGAGCCGGGGCAGATCGCGTGGCAGGTGACGTCGACGTCGAGGTTCTCGAGCGCGACCGAGCGGGTGAGGCCGAGCAGCGCCGCCTTGGTGGTCACGTAGCCGACGCGGTCGACGGTGCCACGCATGCCGTACACCGAGGTGATGTTGAAGATCCGGCCGTAGTTGCGCGTCCGCATGCCGGGCAGCAACAGGCGGATCGCGTGAAAGGCGGCCGTGAGATTGACGGCCAGCGCCGCGTCCCAGTTCGCGGCCGGGAAGTCGACGATGCGGGCGAAGTGGCGGACGACGGCGTTGTTGACGAGAATGTCGACGGCGCCGGCCGTCCGTTCGACCACCTCCAGCAGCCGCTCGACCCCGTCCGGCTCGGCGAGGTCGGCGCGCACATAGGCGACGTCGACGCCGGTTTCGCGGGCGAGCGAGCCACGCTCCGCCTCGATCTCGGCGGCCGTCGCGAGGCCCGTCAGCACGATGTTGCAGCCGGAGCGCGCGAGGCCCTGGGCGATGGCGAATCCGAGGCCCGCCGTGGACCCGGTGACCAGCGCCGTCCTGCCCCGCGGGGCTGCCGCCACTGAGGCGACGTTCTCGGACCGCTCGCCGGCGTTCACCTTGCCGGCGGTCATCGGGGCACTCCGGCAAGGCCGGCTGGACAGCTGGCGGGGTGCCGAAACGCGCTTGCGGCCGTGAGACGCTGTGAGTTCATCGTTGCCCGGGAAAATGTCGATGCCGATGTGGTACCGGTAACAAAGAAAACTATAGGCCGCTCACGAAGCGAGTGCAATCCACACCACGCGCAGCGCGCTCAGGCGCTCTCGCGCTGGATGACCTCGAACTTCAGATCGACCACGTTGCCGCGCAGATGGGGTGCGCCATCGATGATGCGGCTCAGCAGCATCTGCGCCGACCGCTCGCCGATCTCGTAGCGCGGCAGCCGCACCGTGGTGACCGAGGGCGAGACGTGGCGCAGCAGGTCGACGTCGTCGAAGCTCGCGAGCGCGATGCGGCTGGGCACCGACCATCCGCGCTTCTGGCATTCGAACAGCGCGCCCGCCGCCAGCACGTCGCCGGCGCAGAACAGCGCGTCGGCCTCCGGCGCCGTCTGCAGGATGCGGGTGATCGCTTCGGCACCGGCGGCGAGGCCGCGCGAGGTCTCGACCATCAGCCGGGGATCGACGGGCCGGCCCATCTGCTCGAGGGCGCTGCGATAGCCCTCGATGCGGTCACGGGAGCGGTCGTTGTGGGCGGAGTGGAGGGAGGCGAAGGCGATGTGGCGGTAGCCCAGCCGGCCGAGATGGGTCGTCATCGCGAAGGCGGCGTCGCGGTTCGAGTAGCTGACTGCCATGTCCAGCGGATCGGTGGGGATGTTGCCGTTCTCGACGACCGGAACGCCGGAGGTGCGGATCTTGGCGATCGCCTCGGGCGTGTGCTCGGTGTTGTGCAGCACGAGGCCGCTGACGCGGTGCGTCAGGAACGTCGTGATCAGCTCCTCTTCCTCGGTCGGATCGTAGCCGCACTCGGCGATCATCAACTGGAAGCCGGAGCGACGGAAGACGTCGGACAAAGCCTTGATGGTCTGGGTGTAGATCGAGTTGTCGATGCTCGGCACGATCAGGCCGATCGTCGTCGAGCGGTTGGACGACAGGCTGCTGGCGAGATGGTTCGGCAGGTAGCCGATCTCGCGCACGACGCGCAGCACCCGCTCGCGCGTCTCGTCCGAGACCTTGCCGCTTTCGCTCAGGGCCCGCGAGACCGTCATCGTCGAGACGCCGGCGCGCTTGGCGACGTCGCGCATGCGGGCGCTGCCGCTGCCCATCCGACCCTTGGTGCCCGGCAGTTCTTCCGGCACGACCGCCTCCCACCCTGTCCGCGGCGCATGAAAGACTGCCGACCCGGCAAGGGCGCCCCTTGCCCGCTGCCGTTCTATCGTGTTACCGGTATCAAAAGAAGCCGTGAAATACCGCTGCGTTCGTTCGCGTCGACGCGGCGGTGTGACCTGGGGAGAGGCCGTGCCGACGACTGTCGCTCCCGTCCTCGGGGATCACGTCCTCGGCTATGCGATGGCCTGCACCGAGGTGCAGGAGGGGCTTCGCGACGTCCTCGTCCAGCTTTCAGGCTTTGCGCTTCTCCTGATGACGCATCGGCCGGAGCGTTCCGTCTGGGCGGGCTCGCTCGACGCCATCGCGACGCGAATGGACGAGGCGCTGGAAGGGATGCGCGCCCTGCGGGCGCCCGCTGCGGCACGGCATCAGTTTCATCATCTGTCGGCGGCGGCCGATGCCATCGGCCGGGCTGCCGGCCTGGCGCACGTCTGCCTGACCGGGCGGGCGGACGATACCGATCGCGACGCCCTGCTGCGAACGCTACGGGCGGCGACGCATCATCTGCGCGCCACCGGGCGGCTGCTGCCGGGCTTCGAACTCGTCGACCTCGGACAGGCCTGCTGCGCCGCCCATGCGGCCGACGCCGCATCGCCGAGGCTGTCGTGCGACGTCATTGCAAGCTGAGTGGGAGAGCGTCATGGCCGATTATTCGATCTGGGTCCTGGAATATGCCGCAGTCGAGAAGTTTCCCCTCAGCGTCATGCTCTACGGGCCGCAGCATCAGGGCACGCGCAAGCTCCCCTATGCCTACGCGCTCCTGAAGGGCCACGGCGAGACGATCCTGATCGACACCGGCTACGACCACGTCGCCTACGGCAAGGCGCTCGCCGACAGCTACGGCGTGTCGAACTATCACGGCCCGCGCGAAGTGCTGGCCGAGTGCGGCGTGCGGCCGGAGGACGTGACGACGGTCTTCGTCACCCACGCCCACTTCGACCACATGGGTGCGATCGATCAGTTCCCGAACGCCAAGTTCTACATCCAGCAACGCGAGCTCGACAAATGGGTGTGGGCGCTGACGCTCGGCAAGGAGTACCGCTTCCTCACCGGTGGCGGTGACCCGTCCGACATCCTGAAGGCGGTCGAAGCGGCGCGTGAGGGGCGGATGATCTGCCTCGACGGCGACCGCGAGGACGTGCTGCCCGGCATCGACGTGCACCTCGCCGCCGACACCCACACCTACGGCTCGATGTACGTGACGATCCGCAACGACGGTGCCCGCGACAGTGGCGACACGTGGATCTTCGCCGGCGACCTCATCTACACGTACGACAACCTGACCGGCCTCGATCCGGCGGAGCCGCAGATCCTGCCGATCGGGCTCGCGGTCGGCAGCCAGTCGAACCTGATCTTCGCGAGCGCCGCGATGCTGGAGGCCGTCGGCGGCGAGCATCGCCGCGTCATCCCGATCCACGAGGACCGGCTGCGGACGATGTTCCCGTCGCGCCTGACCGCGGCGAACCTGCAACTCGTCGAGATCGCCCTCGCCCCGGGTGACGCGAGCCGCGTGGCATAGGCGGCGTCCTGTTCGACAAACGCCGCATCGAGCCGGCTGGCGCGCGGCGACCACCCGAGCCGTGGCGCCAAAAGAAGCCCATGGCAGCATCGGCGTCGGCAATTCCAACGCCGAAACCTTCACGATCATCATTTGCGGCAACAACGGCGACGGGTCGTCGCCGAAGCATGGCGTCCCTCTGCCCGGCCGGCAAATGAGCCGAGCTATGTCTTAGGCTCTCGAAGCAACGGCACGGTTTCCCCACAGAGGAAGGTTAAGAAGATAGACGCTGCGATCGCGGTATGCGGCGCGCCGGGACAGCCGGCAACGGAAGCGGACACTTCGGCCGGGAGCCGCTGGGAACCGGGGTTTTCGGTGGGCCGGCGGGCTGCGGAGTGATATCGGTCTGGTGCTCACCTTCATTGCATCGACGGAACGACGCATGGCCCTCGTCAAGACAACTGTTCTCGGCAAACGCAAGGCCGGGGCCGGCGCGGCGGTGCCGCTGGCCGCGGCCGCCGACACGGTGCCGGGCAAGGCGTCCGCCAGGCCGCAGCCGGCACGCAGGCGGGTTCGCGCCCCGGCAACGCGCGAGCAGGCGGCCGAGCGCTTGGCGGCCGCCACGATGCAGCTCTCCAGCGGCATCGCCTCCGCCGCCGCTGCCGCGGAGGAGCTGCAGCGGGCGCTGCAGCAGATCGCCAGCGGCGCCGAAGAGGCGGCGGGCGCCGCGCACGAGTCGCTGTCGACGGTCAGCGAACTCTCGCGGCGGTTCGCCGCCGCGCGCGCCGACGCGGAAGCATCGCGGCGGCGGGCGGAGGTGCTGCAGTCGGTGGTGGTCGAGTCGGCAGCGACGATCGAGGGATCGCTATTGGCGATCGACGGCAATGCGGCGCGCCAGCTCGCCGCCGTGGATCTCATCAATCGCCTGCAGAGCCAGGCGGGCGACATCGGCCAGACGACGGTGGTCGTCGCCGACGTCTCGGACCAGACCAATCTTCTCGCACTCAATGCCGCGATCGAGGCGGCGCGGGCCGGCGACAAGGGAGCCGGTTTCGCCGTCGTGGCCGAGGAAGTGCGTGCGCTCGCCGAAGTCACCGAGCGCAGCGCGCGCGACGTCAAGCACCTGGCGCAGACGATCGGCGACGGCGTGACGGAGGTCGCCGGCCGCATCGCCGGCGCGGCCCGGTCGGCCCAGGCGCAGTCCCAGGTCGGACAGACGATCTCCGCCGATGTGGCTGCCATCCGCACGGACCTGCTGGCGCTGCTCGATGGCGGGACCATCATCCTGACCGCCGCGGTGGAGGCCGACGTCGCCGCACGGGAGGCTCAGAAGGGCGCCGAGATCGTCGCCGCCGCCGCCGAGCAGCAGGCCGCTGCCGCCGCGCAGGCGCAGCGCGCGGTGCAGCAGCAGAGCGCCGCCCTCGAGCAGAGCCAGAGGGCGGCCCAGTCGCTGTCTGAGCTCGCGGATACGCTCGGTGGCGCCGCTGCCGCCGCGACCGGTCCGGCCGCCATGAGCGCCGCCGCCGAGGAACTGTCGGCGACGGTCCAGGAGCTGTCGGGCGCGGCCGCGGAAATTCTGATCGCCATCGATCAGATCAGTCGCGGCGCCGAACAGCAGTCGGCGGCCACCCATGAAGCCAACGCCGCGATGATCGAGATCGAAACCGGCGCCGGGCTCAGCACGGAGAACGCGCGGGACGCCCAGCGCCGCGCAGAGGCGATCGCCGAGCGCCTCGCCCGGAGCCGGAGCGGCGTCGTCGGCATCGCCGGCGAACTCGAAGCGGGCCTCGCCGACACGCGCGCCGCCCTCGAGACGTTGTCCGGCCTCGACGACACCGCCCGCCGCATCGAACGGGCCGTCGACCGCATCATCCTCGTCGGCGTGCAGACCAGCATGCTGGCGGTGAGCGGCTCGGTGGAGGCGGCGCGGGCCGGCAGCGACGGGCGCGGCTTCGCCATCGTCTCCTCCGACATCCGCAAGCTCGCCGACGATGCGTCCGAGACTATCGAGGGGGCGAAGGACGCCGTACGCTCCATCCAGGGCTCGATCGCTGCCGCGCGGCGCGACCTGGAGGTCACCGTGCAGGCCGCGGAGGTGGAGCTCGCCCGCAACAGGCAGATCGCCGAGCGGCTGAACCAGCTGCAGCAGGACTGCACCGCGATCGCCGGCGGCAACACGGCCATCCTGGCGAATGCCGACGCCGTGCTGAGCGCCGTCCGGGAGGTGCTGGCCGGAACGGAGCAGATCGCTGCGGCGGCCCAGCAGGCCGGCGCGGCGTCGGGACAGGCCGCATCGTCGGCGCGCGAGCAGTCGAGCTCCGCGGAAGATCTGGCGGCGGCGATCGAGGAGATCGCTCTGCTGGCCGCCGAACTCCAGGCGACGGGCTGAGCGTGCGCAGCCAGCCGGCACCGCCTGGCGGCGGGCGCCACCTGACGGTGGTCGTCGGCGGGCAGCCCGTCGCCTTGCCCGGCGAGGCCGTGCGCGAGGTGCTGCGCCGGCCCCGGCTGACGCGGGTGCCGCACGGACCACCGGGGCTCGTCGGCGTCTGCAATCTGCGCGGCGCGGTGCTGCCGGTGCTCTCGCTGGCGCGGTTGATGGACGAGGAGGCCGGGGACGAGGGTCGCGTCGTCGTGCTCGATCACCAGGGGCCTTTGGGCGTGCTGGTCGATGCAGTGCTGAAGCTCCAGGGCGAGGACACCGGCGCCGCGTCGCGCCGCGTCGATCTCGCCGGCCTCCTCGAGACCCGCTTCCGGCGGCCCGTCGCCCCGGCGTCGGCGGCGCGCAGCCATGCCGGCGCGCGCCCGGAGGTGGGCGAAGCCCGTCAGGTCGAGCGCGTCCTGGTCTCCTTCCTGGTGCAGGGGCAGACCTTCGCGCTGCCGCTCGCCGTCGTGATCGAGATCCTTCGCCTGCCGGCCGAGATCGCGCGCGTGCCGCGCGGCGACAGGGCCTTGCTGGGACTGGTCGAGATCCGCGACCGGTCGCTGCCGATCGTCTCGCTGGCGGCGCTTCTCGGCTTCGCCGACGGCGACGTTGATCGGTCGGGCGGACGCATCCTGGTCGTCGACAAGGACGGTGCCCGCATCGGCCTCGTCGCCGACGCGATCGATTCCGTCCTGCGACTTCCCGAGGCGGCGATCGACCCGGTGCCGCCGATCCTGCAGCGTGGCGGCGGCGAGGCGAAACTCGACTCCATCGGCCGGCCGGCCGGCGGCCGAGCGCTGGTGTCGATCCTCTCGGTGCCGAGGCTGTTCGCCGATGCGGCGATCGTGGCGACGGCGGCGGCCGTGAAACAGGAACGGACGACGATGGTCGACGAGGTGACGGCGGGCAGGCATGAGCAGTTCGTCGTCTTCGACCTCGGCGGCGAGCGCTACGGCCTGCCGATCGCCGCGGTCGACGAGGTGCTTCGCCTGCCCGAGCAGGTGACACGCGTGCCGAACGGCCCGCGCTTCGTCAGCGGCATCATCAACCTGCGCGGCCGGCCGGTGCCGATCATCGACCAGCGGGAGCGCTTCGGGGCGCCGGCCGCCGACGCGGCGGCGCGACCGCGGGTCGTCATCGTCAGCTTCGGTGGCCTGCAGGCGGGCTTCGTCGTCGACGCGGTGTCGGAGATCCTGTCGGTCGCCAGTGACGAGATCGCACTGGCGCCTTCGTTCTCCTCCGAGCGGTCGGCGGTGTTCGACCGGGTCGCCACGACCGGCGCGGACGGCGGCCTGATCCTGCTGGTCGATCCGCAGGAGCTGCTGAGCCGGGCGGAGCGGGATGCGGTCGCCGACATCGCCGCCCGGCAGACAGTCGCAGCGCCGACGTGATCCGCATCCTCATCGCCGAGGATTCAGCCCTGATGCGGAAGCTGCTGACCGGCATCTTCGCGGCGGCGGGGGACTTCGAGATCGCCGTCGCGCGGGACGGGCTGGAGGCGCTGGCGCAGGTGGCGAGCTTTCGCCCCGACGTGGTGACGCTCGACATCAACATGCCGAAGCTCGACGGCCTCGGCTGTCTCGACCGCATCATGCTGGAGCACCCGGTTCCGGTCGTGATGGTGTCGGCGCTGACGGAGGACGGCGCCGACGAGACGCTGACGGCGCTCGGGATGGGCGCGGTCGATTTCATCGCCAAGCCGGAAGGCGTGGTCTCGCTGCACATGGACGCGCTCGCCGAAGACCTGCTGGCGAAGGTGAGGGCGGCGGCGGCCGTGCAGCTGCCGCGCTCGCGCCGGCTGGCGGAACGCGTGCGCCTGCGCCGGCTCGCGACCGCTGGGCCAGCGTCTGCGGTGCCGGCATCTGCCGCGCCAGCATCCGCCGCGCGCCGCGTGGTGGCGAAGCAGACCGACCCCGGCCTCGTTCTGGTCGGAACCTCCACCGGCGGGCCGCCCGCCTTGGACATCCTGCTCTCGGCTCTTCCGGCGAGCTTCCCGTGGCCCGTCGTCATCGCCCAGCACATGCCGGCGACCTTCACCGGCCCGCTGGCGCGCCGGCTCGACAAGCTCTCGGCGCTGGCCGTCCAGGAGGTGACGGGGCCGGTGCCGCTGCTGCCGGGCAACGCGTACGTCGCGCGCGGGGGAGCCGACGTCGTCGTCGGTGTCCGGGCCGGCCAGCTGATCGCCAACGCGGCGCCGATGCAGCCCGACTATCCCTGGCACCCGAGCGTCGATCGCCTGGTCCGCAGCGCGCTCCTCCACGTGCAACCGGCGCGGCTGCTCGGGGTTCTCATGACGGGAATGGGCACGGATGGGGCAGCAGCAATGGCCGATCTGCACGCGGCCGGCGGCTACACCATCGCCGAATCCAAGGAAACAGCGGTCGTCTGGGGAATGCCGGGCGAACTGTTCGGCCTCGGCGGCGCGTCGCAGACGCTGTCCGTCGACGACATCCCCCGCCGCCTCGTCGAGTTGCTGCCGTGAGCCGCCGGCGGGCCGACACCGCGGTCGGGGCGAACACTCTCGAGCCGCTGCGCAGCGCCGACCTCGCGAAGCTCTGCGATTTTCTCTATGCGCGCACCGGCATGCAGTTCGGCGAATCGAAGCGCTACTACATCGACCGGCGCGTCGCCGATCGCATGGCACAGCGCCAGACGGGCTCGTTTGCCGACTATTTCGCGCTGTTGCGCACCGACGGCGACGAAGCCGAGCAACTGATCAACAGCTTCACCATCAACGAGACCTATTTCTACCGGGAGCAGCACCAGCTCGCCTGCCTGAGCGGTTCGATCCTGCCGGAGATCATCGGGTCGAAGAAGCCCGGCGACAAGATCAGGATCTGGTCGGTGCCGTGTTCGAGCGGCGAGGAGCCCTATTCCATCGCCATCTGGCTGCTGGAGAACTGGGCGCTCGTCGACGCCTACCACGTCGAGATCGTCGGCTCCGACATCGACACGGACATCGTCGCGCAGGCGCTCGATGGCCACTATGGCCGCCGCGCCGTGACGCGGCTGCCGCCGGACCTGGTCGCGCGCTACTTCGCTCCGGCCGAGGATGGTCGCGTGCGGCTGATCGACGATCTGCGCGAGTCGGTGATCTTCACGGCGGTGAACATCATGGACCCCGCGTCCGTTGCCCGGCACGGCGCGTTCGATGTCGTCTTCTGCCGCAACTTGCTGATCTATTTCGACGAGGCCGCCCGCATCCGGTGCATGCAGAGCCTGTTCGACAGCCTGGCGCCGGGCGGTTTCATCTGCCTCGGCCACTCCGAATCGATGTCGAGGATCTCCGAGCGCTTCATCACGCGGCGCTTCCCGGACGGCATCGTCTACCAGCGGCCGGAGCGGCCCTGATGGACGAGCTGATGGCGCAGTTCATCGTCGAGGCGCGGGAACTGGTTCAGGCCGCCATCGACGACCTGCTGGCGCTCGACAGCGACCCTGACGAGGCGGGGCGACTGGGCAGCGTCTTCCGCGCGGTCCATACGCTGAAGGGGTCCGCCGGCCTGTTCGATCTCGCGGTGCTGCAAACCGTCCTGCACCGGGCCGAGGACGACCTCGGGCGGGTACGCGCCAGCGGCGCAAGGCTGGACGCTGGGAAGGCCGATGCCCTGGTCGCCATCCTGGAGTGGGTCGACAAGTGCGTCGATGACATCGAGCGTGACGGGGCACCGGGCGCGCAGCTTTTGGCGCGAGCGGCTCCCCTGCTGGCGGCCCTCGACGTGGAGGAGGACGCAGGGGCGGTCCCCGCCGCCGCCGCCGCCGCCCCCTCCATCGCGTGGGCGCTCGCCCTCGCGAAGACCGTCGGCGGCGAGCCCAAGGTCGCGCTGCGCTACCGGCCCCACCCGGAATGCTTCTTCAACGGCGATGATCCGATCGCCCTGGTCTCCCGCGTTCCGGCGCTGCTGCACCTCGAGGTCGCCCGGCGGGACGCGTGGCCGGCGCCCGACCGCTTCGACCCCTACCGGAGCAATCTGTGGTTCGAGGCCCTCAGCGACGGACCGTTGCCCGATGTCGAGGCGATCTTCCGCCTGGTTCCCGACCAGGTCGAGATCGTATCTCTGGCGTCCGTGCCCGACCTGCCTGCGGATGGTGCGCCGCCGGAGGACGGGCGCGCGGCGATTGCGCGGAGCCTGCGGGTCGACCCGGCGCGCATCGATGCGCTGCTCGATACGGTCGGCGAGCTGATGACCACCAAGAACAGGGTCGCCGCCCTGATCGCCGCCGCCACCGCGCTGGACGGCGGCGCCGACCTCGCACGCGCGATCACGGCGACGCAGAAGGAGCTCGACCGCCTCGCAGCCTCGCTGCACGGCGCCGTTCTGCAAACCCGCATGGTTCCGCTCGCCCAGGCCTTCCGGCGCTTGCCGCGGATGGTGCACGACCTGTCGCGCCGCCTCGGCAAGCCCACGGAGCTGGTGATCGACGGCGACGCGATCGAGGCGGACAAGGCGATCGTCGACGAACTTTTCGAGCCGCTGCTGCATCTCGTGCGCAACGCCATGGACCATGGCATCGAAGACGCCGCAGGCCGTGTCGCGGCTGGCAAGCCCACCAAGGCGATCCTGCGGCTGTGGGTGATGCGGCAAGGCGACCGGCTCGTGGTCGGCATCGCCGACGACGGCCGCGGCATCGATCCCGAGGCGATCCGGGGTGCGGCCGTCCGCAAGGGACTTGCGACGGCGGAACACGCCGGTCGGCTCGACGATGCCGGGTCCCTGGACCTCCTGTTCGCCGCCGGCTTCTCCACCTCCGCCGACGTCAGCGACCTGTCGGGGCGCGGCGTCGGGCTCGATGCGGTGCGCTCTGCGATCGCGCGGCTCGGCGGCACGGTGGACCTCGCGAGCCGTGTCGGTGCGGGAACCACGATCACGCTCCACCTGCCGGTCAGCTTCGCGCTGACGCAGCTACTGGTCGTCTCCGTGGCGGGCGAGCGCTACGGCGTGCCGATGCAGTCGGTGCTCGAGACGGTGCGCGTAAGGCGCAGGGCGATCACGCCGATCCGCGGCAACCGCGCCTTCGTGCTGCGGGACCGCACGGTGCCGTTGCTGTCGCTGTCGGCCCTCCTCGGACTCGACGAAGACGCTGCGGCGGAGGAGGAGGACCTCACGGTGCTGGTCCTCGCCCTCGAGGACCAGCAGGTCGGCATCACCATCGATGCCGTCGCGGAACGCATGGAGACGATCACCCGGCCGCTGGGCGGACTGCTGACCGGTGTCCCGGGCATCGCCGGAACCACGGTCCTCGGCGACGGGCGGGTGCTGTTGGTGCTTGACGTGGCAGGGCTGATCGGATGAGCGTCGCGTTGAGGGACGGCAGGATCGTGCTTTCCGGCGCCTGCGGCGTCGAGGAGGCCGAGACGCTGGTCGCTCTGATCCAGGAAAACCCGCGTGCGGCGGTCGACGTTTCCGAGGCCGGTGTCGTCCACACGGCGCTGTGGCAGGTTCTGATGGCGCTGTCGCCGCCGCTGTCGGGAGAGCCCCGCGACCCGTTCGTGCGCAATTGGATCATGCCGCGTCTGATGAGCTGAAGCACAACGTCACGGCGGCGCAACTTGCCGCCGACCTGGCATCCGATTACAGAATGATCGGCCGGATCCGAGTTCTCGGGTTCAGCAATGTAAAGGGAATTCTAGATGGTAACGGTTCTGCTCGTCGACGACAGCAAACTGGCACGGATCGTCGCGGGCAAGACCATTGCGGCTCTGCAGCCCGAGTGGACCCGGATCGAGGCCAGCAACGCCGACGAAGCTCTCGACGTCGTCAAGGCGCATGCTGTCGACGTTGCCGTGCTCGACTTCAACATGCCGGGCAAGGACGGGCTCGAGCTGGCGGCGCAACTGAGGCAGAGCCATCCGCAGATGCCGATCGCCATCATCACCGCGAACGTGCAGAACGAGATCATCGCGCGAGCCCGCGAGCTGAACGCGACCTTCGTCGGCAAGCCCGTCACCGAGGAGTCCATCCGCGGCTTCCTCAGTGGCGCCGCGCTTCGGCTGCGGCAGGCCAGCGCATGACCCTCGGCGACCTCACGCTGGATGAGCTCGAGCGCGATGCGCTGACCGAGCTCGTCAACATCGGGGTCAGTCGCGCGGCGGCCAGCCTGCGCAAGATGGTCAACAAGCAGGTGCTGCTGTCCGTGCCGTCGGTGGAGGTCGTGAGCCCGGCGGCCGCCGCGGCGCTGATCGGCCAGCGCGAGAGCGACGACCTCGTCGCCATCCGGCAGGAGTTCGGCGGAGCCTTCTCGGGCCAGGCGCTGCTGATCTTCCCGGAGGACAACAGCCTCGAACTGGTGCGCGCCATCCTCGGCGACGAGGTCGAGGCGGCGGAAGTCGCGTCTCTCAAGGACGAGGCATTGGCGGAGACGGGCAACGTCATCCTGAATGGCTGCCTCGGCACCATCGTCAACATGCTCAACCAGTCCCTGCAGATGTCGCTGCCGAAAGTCCTTTATGGTGATGGCCGCGTGCTGTTCAGTGTCGACGCTGACCCTGACCCCAACGGCCTGGTGCTGTTTCTCTACATAAATTTCTCAGTACGTGATCGAAACATTCGCGGCTACATCGCGATGATCATGGACCTGCCGTCGCTGGCCGTGCTCAAGACCCTTCTCGGCGAGTTCATCGCCCGCGTCACTGCCGACAGCAATTGGACCGTCAGCGCGTAAGCTTCCCTGAGATCGACATGGGACCGTCCCTCACCGTGCCAACCGACATCGATACGGACGGGATCGCCGCGGCACGATCCGATCTCGCGGACCTCGCCCGACAGGTGGAGGCAGCGAAGCGACGCCTCGAGCTGACGCTGGAAGCGGCGGGAGCCGCGGGCGGCTGGCAGTGGGACATCGTCGGCCAGCGCCTGACGGCGGACGCACGCTTCGCCGCGCTGACGGGGCAGGATCCGCTGGCGCTCGCCAGCGGCGTGCCGACGAGCCAGTTCTTCGCCGGAATTCACCCCGACGACGTGCGCCGCATCCGCATCGCGGTCGCGGGCATCCTCGCCGGCGCCGAGGTCTTCTCGAAGGACTACCGGCTGCTGCGCGAGGACGGTGGCGTGCGCTGGGTCCACGCCGATGGTCGCACGGTCCTCGACGAGGCGGACCAGCCGGTGCAGTTCTTCGGCACCCTGGTCGACATCACCGATCGCAAGCGCACCGAGGACCAGCTGCGGGTCGCCCAGACGGCCGGACAGGTCGGGGCATTCGAGCATGTCGAGGGTTTCGGCACGGTGGCGGTGTCGCAGCAGTTCTGCCGTCTCCTCGGCCTCCATCCGACCACCGTGCTGCCGGTTCGGACGATCAACCTGCTGGTGCATCCGCAGGACCCGCCGATCATCGACCCGAGACGGCCGAACGAGCCGCAGCCGGACCGCAACATCGAGTTCCGCATCACCCGCGCCGATACCGGCGAGACGCGCTGGCTGGCGCGGCGTGGCGAGTACCTCCAGAACATGGAGGCAGGTGGCCTTCGATATATCGGCGTCATCTACGACATCACCGAGGCGAAGCGCGTCGAGGAACGGCTTCTGCGCGCCAACGAGGCTCTCTCGGAAAGCGTGCGGGAGCGGACGCGCGAACGAAACCAGGTCTGGCAGAACTCGCGAGACCTGCTGGCGATCGTCGGCCGGGACGGCGTCATCCGGGACAGCAACCCGGCCTGGGGGAGCATCCTCGGCCTGGAGCCCGCGAGCCTGGTCGATCGGCTGTTCGCCGACCTGGCGGCCGCGTCGGATCGCGAGCACGTGCATCATCTGCTCGGCTTCGAACGGGCCGCGGTGCGTCCGTCGACCGAGTTCAGCCTCATCGCCTCGGACGGCTCGCCGCGCTGGTTCTCGTGGGATGCCGCCGTGGAGGACGACCTGATCTACGTCTACGGACGTCACATCACCGCCGAGCGACGGCAGGCGGCGGTGCTGCGCGAGACGGAGGCGCTGCTGCGGCAGTCCCAGAAGATGGAGGCCGTCGGGCAACTGACGGGCGGCATCGCGCACGACTTCAACAACATGCTCACCGGCGTCATCGGATCGCTCGAGGTGATGCGACGACGGATCGCCACCCAGCGCTACGACGATCTCGACCGCTTCATGGATGCGGCCATCACCTCGTCGCAGCGGGCCGCATCGCTGATCCACCGGCTGCTCGCCTTCTCCCGGCGGCAGTCGCTCGATCCGAAGCCGATCGACATCGTGCCGCTGGTCGAGTCCATGCGTGACCTTTTGACCCGCACCCTCGGGGAGCGGATCACCTTCGAGACGATCCTTCCCGCCGGCGGCTGGCTGGCCGTCACCGACGCCAACCAGCTCGAGAGCGCGGTCCTCAACCTCGCAATCAATTCCCGCGACGCCATGCCCGGCGGCGGCCTTCTGACCATCGAGGTCGCAAACGACATGCTCGACGAGGCGGAGGCGCGGGGCATGGATGGCGCCACCGCCGGTGACTATGTCGTGGTCTCCGTGACCGACACCGGCGAGGGAATGGCCCCTGAGGTCCTCGAGAAGGCGTTCGACCCGTTCTTCACGACGAAGCCGATCGGCCAGGGCACCGGCCTTGGTCTTTCGATGATCTACGGGTTCGTCCGCCAGTCCGGCGGTCATGTGCGGATCGCCAGCGCCCCCGGCAGCGGCACGACCGTCTCACTCTATCTGCCCCGCAGCACCGACGCCTCACCGGCCGCCGCGTCGACCGCCCCGGTCAAGACGCCGCTCGGCCGTGGCGAGACCGTCCTCATCATCGAGGACGACGCTTCGGTGCGCCAGCTGGTCGTCGAGGTGCTGGAGGAACTCGGCTACGCCGCGCTCGAGGCGGCGGACGGCGACCAGGGTCTGCCGATCCTGAAGTCGGACGCGCGGATCGATCTGCTGATCTCGGACGTCGGCCTGCCCGGCATCAACGGCCGCCAGCTCGCCGAGATCGCCCGCGAGACCCGGCCGAACCTGCGCGTCCTGTTCATCACCGGCTACGCCGCGATGGCGGCCTCGCGCGGCGACTTCCTGGCTCCCGGCATGGACATGATCACCAAGCCGTTCGCCGTGGATGACCTCGCCGCCAAGATCCAGGCCATGCTTCCGTCGAAGGGTTGACGAAGAGGCGGTGCGGTTCACCGCAGCGGGTCAGCCGGCCGTCTGGAAGTGGCGGGCAAGCGCCGCTACGGCGGCTTGCAAGCCGCCTTCGCCATACGGCAGCCCGAGCGCGCTCATCGCCACCTCCGTGGCGCCGAGGGTGCCGAGCACCATCGGGGCGTTGGCGTAGCCCATGTGGGCGATCCGAAACGCCTTCCCCGTGAGTTCGCCGATGCCGGAGCCGAGGACGACGCCCAGGTTCACACGGGCGAAAGCGCGAAGACGCTCCGGGTCGAAGCCGGGCGTCAGCACCGTCGTCACCGCCGCCGACCGCTCGGCCGGCTCGACGATGTTGAAGGCGAGCGCGCCTCCTTTGGCCCATGCCTCGACGGCGGCCTGCACCGCGCCGGCGAGGCCGCTGTGGCGCGCCCAGGCGTTCTCGATCCCTTCCTCGAACAGGAGATCCAAGGCCGTGCGCAGGCCGAACAGCATGTGCTCGGGCGCCGTGCCGCAGAACTTGCGATAGTTCTCCGGGAGGTCGCGCGCCGTCCAGTCCCAGTAGGCGGTGCGCAGACCGGCGCTCGCATGAGCCGTCTTCGCCCTGGCTCCCGCCGCCACGAACGACAGCCCGGGCGTCATCATCAGCCCCTTCTGCGAGCAGGTCACCGCGACGTCGACACCCCAGCGGTCCATCTCGAACGCCATGCAGCCGATCGAGGCGATGCCGTCGACCATGAACAGGGCGGGGTGCCCGGCCGCATCGATCGCCGCGCGGATCGCCGGCAGGTCGTTGACGACGCCCGACGCCGTGTCGATCTGGACCACCAGGATCGCCTTGATCTCGTGCATCGCGTCCGCCCTCAGGCGGGCCTCGACGGCGGCGGGATCGACGGCGCGGCGCCAGTCGCCGGGCAGGATCTCGACCTCGAGCCCGAGCATGTCGCCCTGCTCGCCCCAGCCCTTCGCGAAGCGTCCGCTTTCCAGCACCAGCACGCGGGCACCGCGCGACAGGGTGTTGGTCAGCGCCGCTTCCCACGCGCCGTGACCGTTGGCGATGTAGATGTAGGTCGACCCTTCGGTGCGGAAGACGGCCTTGAGGTCCTGCAGGCACAGCCGCGTCGTTTCCAGCAGATCGTCCGCATAGATGTCGACGGCGGGCCGATGCATCGCCTGCAGCACCACCTCGGGCACGTTGGTCGGCCCCGGTATCGACAGGAACTCCCGTCCGCGTGCGAGCGGAGCCGGACGGACCCCCGTCGTCGGCGCCTGGCGTGGTGTCGAAGCGCCATCATTCTGCATCGGTGACGAAGCTTTCGCGGCGGGGGGAGGGGCTCTGCATGCCGTTTCACCTACCAGTGAACCGACAGTCGCCACAAGAACGGCGTTGCCCCGCATCATGAGCCCGCGCCGGCCCCGTTCTCCCGGATGGCGGCCTCCTGACGAAGGGGCAGGGGTCGGACCGTATCGCCTACGCCCGCCGGCCTCGAGGGTTGCCGTCCCCGCGCCCTAGCCAAGGCATCCCGCACGACCTCGTAGACGCGGCGGTCCTGCATCTGCCCGACGTTGAAGCGCATGAAGTCGGCCGCGGTCTGGCCGACGCTGAAGACGTTTCCGGGCGCCAGGATCACCTCGTCCCGCAACCCTTCCCGGGCCATCGCCGAGGCGTCGGCGGCGTCGGGCAGCCGGCCCCACAGGTAGAAGCCGCCGCGGGGCGTCACGAAGACCCCGATCCCGAGATCGACGAGGCGGGCGGTGACCTCCCGCCGGGCTTTGGACAGGCGGCGGCGCAGCGCCTCCATGTGCCGCCGGTAATCGCTGTCCATCAGGCTGTCGAAGATCAGCCGCACCGCCACCGGACTGGCCCCGGCGAAGTTCGTGGCGACCTGCAGGTCGACCATCGCCTCGATCCACTCCGGCCGGGCGGCGATGTAGCCGCAGCGGACGGAGGCCGACAGCGTCTTCGAGAAGCTGCCGATGCGGATGACGTTGACGAGCCCGTCGAGGGCGGCGAGCCGCGCCGAGGGCTCCGGCTCGAACTCCGCGAAGATCTCGTCCTCGACGATGATGAGCCCGCGGGACGATGCCGCGTTCAGCAGCCGGTGGGCCGTCTGGGCGGACATCGTCGCGCCGGTCGGATTGTGGATGGCGGCATTGGTAATGTAGAGGCGCGGCCGCTCCTCCACGAGGATCTCGGCGAAACAGCCCGGGTCGGGGCCCGTCGGCGTGTAGGGCACGCCGACGATGCGCACCCGGTGGGCCTGCAGCAGGGCCTGGAAGTTGAAGTAGCAGGGGTCGTCGACCAGCACCGTATCGCCCGGCCGCAGCAGGAAGCGGCAGACGAGATCGATCGCCTGCGAGCCAGACGAGGTGAGCAGGATCTGCTCCGGGTCGATGTCGAGACCGTCTCCCGCGCCGCGCCGCGCCAGCAACTGCCGCATGGCGAGCCCGCCCCGCGCGGTGCCGTAGTCCGCCAGCACGCCGTCGTCGGCGCGCGCCAGCTTGCGGATCGAGCGGCGGACGATGAGGTTCGGCATCCAGTCGGCGGGGAGCCAGCCGCAGCCGGGCTTCAGCGCCGCCGGCGCCGCATCGAGCGACTGTCGGGAGACCCACAGCGGGTCCACCGCCCGGTCGGCACGGGCGTGCAACGCGTTCACCACCGGCGTCACGGCGCCCGCCGACACGTAGAAGCCGGCCCCCGGCCGCGAGACGACCGCGCCCTCCGCCACCAGGCGGTCATAAGCCTCGACGACGGTCGACGGCGACACCGCGAGGGCGGTGGCGAGACTGCGGATGGACGGCAGCCTATCGCCGTGGGCGAGGGCGCGGCTGGCGATCCTGCCGCGGATCGCCTCCATCACCTCACCGGTCCGGCTCGACGTCCTGGCCATGGCACCCCGCCGCAACTGTGTGGCTGAGACTAGCATACAGTTCGATCCAGATCGTACCGACTGTTTCTGGAGCCGTGCCCCGGACGGCCCTATCCCCGATGCTCCTCCAGCGGCGGACAAGCAGATGGAACGGGTGTCGAAGGGCTGGGGCAGCGGCCTGCTGGGCGTCGTCATCTTCAGCGGATCGCTGCCCGCCACCCGGGTCGCCATCGCCGGCTTCGACCCGACGTTCCTCACCTGTGCGCGGGCGGTGATCGCCGCCCTGCTCGCCGCTGCCCTGCTGGTTCTCCTCAAGCAGGCGCGGCCGGCCCGGGCCGACATCCTGCCGCTTTCGGTGGTGGCGCTCGGCGTCGTCGTGGGTTTCCCGCTCCTCACCGCCCTGGCGCTGCAGCATATGACGGCGGCCCACTCGATCGTCTTCGTTGGCCTGCTGCCGCTCGCGACGGCGATCTTCGGCGTGCTGCGCGGTGGCGAGCGGCCGAGGCTGGGCTTCTGGATCTTCTCGATCGCGGGCAGCCTCACCGTCGCCGGCTTCGCCGTCTCGCGCGGCGGCTCGGCGTCGATCGTCGGCGACGTCCTGATGGTCGCCGCCATCGTCGTCTGCGGCCTCGGCTACGCGGAAGGCGCCGTCCTCTCCCGCCGCATCGGCAACTGGCAGGTGATCTGCTGGGCTCTGGTGCTCTCGCTGCCGGGCATGATGATCGTGGCGCTCGCGACGGTTCCCGAGACCTTGCCCGGCATCGACGCGCCGGCCTGGCTCGGCCTCGCCTACGTCTCGGTCTTCAGCATGCTGGTTGGCTTCGTCTTCTGGTACCGCGGCCTGGCGCTCGGCGGGATCGCCAAGGTCGGGCAGTTGCAGCTTCTGCAGCCCTTCTTCGGGCTCGCGCTGGCGGCGCTCCTGCTCCACGAGCCCATCGCACCGGCGATGATCGCCGTCAGCGCCATCGTCGTCCTGTGCGTCGGCGGAGCGAAGCGATACGCCTGATCGTGTGGCGACCGCGACCCACACCTCCGGAGTTCCTCGCGAACCGGACGGTCGGCTTCACAGCCTGATCGCGATGCCCCGCCGGGCGGCATCGTCGAGGGCTCGATGGGGCGCATGGCCATCGGCGCGGTGGCGGAGGCGACGCCGCCATCGGTCCGGGCGACGGCCTGGGACCGCGCCGCGATGCGGCGGCCTATGATTTCATGTTCCAGGCCATGGGCGGCCTGATGAGCCTGACGGGCGAGCGCGACGACGTACCCGGCGGCGGCCCGCAGCAAAGAAGACCCTCCGCGAAACGCTGCCGGGCCTTGCCGGGGCGGACGGCAAGGCCCGGGGGCGCTCGTCAGATGCGCGCTTGCGCACCACTCTCCAAGGCAGAGACGACCTGCTCCGATCCCGTCACGAAGCCGAAGCAGAACTTGACGTTCCACAGCGTCGCTTCCCGGCAGAAGTCCGGCGAGGTGGTGCCGCAGCAGTCCTCCAGGAGGACGCAGTTGTAGCCGAGGAAGTGCGCGTCCGTCAGCGAGTGCAGCACGCACTGGTCGGTGTTGACGCCGGCGAAGAACAGCGTCTTGACGTCGAGATTGCGCAGGATGCTGTCGAGCGGCGTGTCCCAGAAGCCGCTGATCCGGTACTTGTCGACCTTGATGTCTTCCGGCAACTGCTCGAGCTCGTCGACGACGGCGGCCGACCAGCTGTCCTTCTCGAGGAGCTTGGCGCCGTTGCCCGGCAGTTCCCCGCCGATGCCGATGCCCTGGCCGTCCCGGTTGAACACGTAGAGCGTCGTCGGCGGCAGGTTCTTGCGGTCCGGACGGTTGCCCCAGTTGAGCCAGATCACCGGCACCTTGGCGTTGCGCAGCACCGGCAGCAGCGCCTGCAGCGGCGCGATCGGCGCCCGCTCGGGCGACAGGTCCGCACCCAGCCAGTCGACCCAGCCACCGGGGGCGCAGAAGTCGTTTTGCATGTCGACGACGATGATCGCCGAGCGCGCCAGGTCGACGGTGATCGACTGCGGCTCGGCGGCGATCGTCGCCCTGCGCGGCGGCGCCGGTTGCATCGACAGATCGACGTGGACGGGATCGACCGCCCAGGCGTAGGCGCCGTCGCCAAGGCGGGCCGCCGCCGCGACCGGGTCCGCCACAGGGCTCAGTGATGCTGCTTTCGCGCTCGACATGTCAGGTCTCCTCTGTCTGACCCGACGGCAGCAAGCGGCGTGCCAGCCCAGCCTCGGTCAGACCCGGCCGCGTGCCCCCGTCACCCGACCGGCATCCGCCGGCGCGCATCGAGGCCGCCCGTGTCGTAGTCGTACTGGCAGAAGCGCAGGAACGTGCTGGCGCCGGCGGAGAGCGGCGTCGCCCGCGGCCAGACGACGCCGGTGTTCATCGTCGGGATGTCGGCGGCGACCTCGCGCACCTCGATGCGATCGCCCTCCAGCGACCACGGCCGGTACATCATGTCCGACAGGATGGTGACGCCGCTGCGCGAGGCCACCATGCTGCGCACCGCCTCCACCGATTCCGTGCGGAAGGTGATGTTCGGCCTCAGCCGGTGCGCCGCCCAGTAGGCGCTGGTGGTGGCCTCGGCGTCGTCGATCAGGAGCTGCACGTAGGGCTCCTGGGCGACGTCGGCGAGGGTCACCACGTCCTGGCGCAGCAGCCGGTGCTTCGGCGGCAGCCAGAGCCGCCGCATCGAGTGGACGAGGGTGTGGCTCAGCAGCGCCGCGCGGTTCGACAGGTTGGAGACCAGCATCAGCGCGAGATCGAAGTCGCCCGCCACCAGCCCCGCCTCGACGTCGAGCCGCTTCGCCTCGACCACCGCGATCTCGATGTTGGGAAACATCCGCCGGAAGCGGACGAGCAGCGGCGCCAGGAAGTAGCTCGCGATGGTGATCGTCGTCGCCAGCGTCACCGTGCCCTGCGCGTCGCTGTCGGGCTGGGTCAAGGCGGTGCTGGCGCCCTCCACCGCCGACAGGATGTTGCGGCAATGGGATAGCAGGCGGTGGCCCTCGTAGGTCAGCGTCAGGCCGCGCGAGTGCCGCTGGAACAGCTTCATGCCAGACAGCGTCTCGAGCTCGCCCACCGCCTCGGTGACGGCCGACGGAGAGATGCCGACCATCGAGGCCGCGGCGCTCACTTTTCCCGTCTCGGCGACGGCGATGAAGTAGCGGACCTGGCGCAGCGTCAGCGCCGAAACGAACCGCTCGGCATTTGGATTGGGCGCCCCTGCGCCGCGCCCGATCGGATTCAGCCTATTCATAATGCAAATCCTGCATTTCTGCCCATCCGATAGTCAAAGTGATTTCTGATTTTCCGAGATCATAATTCACGATTTGCGAATTGACAATTGTGCACCGCGACATGACACTTCGATCCGAACATAAATCGCGATTTGCTGTTCCAATCACCGCGCCACTGCTGTCGGGGGCGTGAGCCCGTGTCTTCGCGATCTTTTACTCGTCTTCACCGCACGTGGGGATGGTGCACGCCGCGATGGTGAAGGCGCCTCGCCCGACGATGTCCCACCCGCCGCGCTCCGCGGTCGCCGCAGGCCTAGCGGCGCGCGCCCGGAGGCTCCGGCGATCGGCGGATGCGCCGTCCGCGCCGCCCGCCGCCGGGTTTTCCCGCGAGCTCTCTTCCGCCGCGAGCGCTCGTCGCCGGTCGGCCCCGTGCCCCGACCGTGTCGCCGACGCGCCGCCTGCCCGTATCGACGCTCTGAACTGGAAAAGGTCCGAGATCATGCCGAACGTCGCCCACCGCACACCCTTCCGTCACCGACTGGGCCGGACCCTCGGCGGCCTCGTCGTCGCCGGCCTGCTCGCTGGCCTCGGCGCCGGCCACGCCGTGGCGGCCGAGACCTCGGCGGCCGTCACGGCGGTCGTCGACTACGACAAGTCGGGCGTCGTCCCGCCGAAGAAGTACCGCATCGGCTACCTGACCGAGTGCGTCGACAACCCCTACTGCCTTGCCCGTCTCGACGGGCTGAAGGCGGCGGCGGCCAAGTACGGCTTCGAGTTCAAGATCTTCGACGCGAACTTCAGCCCCGCCCAGCAGGCCAAGGTGGTCGAGCTCGCCGTCGCCGAGGACTTCGACGGCTACCTGTTCGGACCGGCCGCGGCCCAGCCCGGCTGCGGCCTGTGGAACCGGCTTCTCAAGCCAACCGGCAAGCCGGTGGTGCTGATCGACATCGCCATGTGCGGCGACCCCGACTACACGCCCGGCCTCGCCGCCACGGTGACGATGCAGGGTCCGATGCACTTCGACGCCATGCTCGACAAGGCGTTCTCCTCCTGCGAGGGCACCTGCAAGGTCGCCGCCGTCGGCGGCTATGTCGGCTCCGACCTGTTCGGCTACTGGGAGGGCGCCATCGACAAGGCCGCCGCCAAGTACCCGAACGTCGAGGTCGTCGTCGACGAGCCGTCGGACTTCGATCCCCGCATCGCGCTCCGCAAGATCCAGGACGCGCTGCTCGCCCACCCCGACATCACCATGATCATCTCCTCCTGGGACGACATGACCCGCGGTGTCGAGCAGGCCGTGATCGCCGCCGGCCTCGAGCCCGCCAAGGACGTCAAGATCTTCTCCGGCGGCGGCACCAAGCTCGGCGTCAGCAAGGTCAAGGAAGGCAAGTGGGAGTTCACCATGGCCTACCTGCCCTACCAAGAGGCCTACTACGGCGCGGTCGCCCTAATGATGGCGCTCGAGGGCAAGGCGATCAACGCCCACATCGACGAGGCTCTGCTTCCGGAGATCACCGAGACGACCGGCACGGTGTTCATCACCAAGGACAACGCCGACAAATATCACCCGAATTTCTGACGGGTGAGGGTGGGCGGCGGACCCTTCCGGGCCCGCCGCCCGCCGTCCATGCCCCGCCGAACCGAGTGCCCGTCGCGATGACCGACCAGCCGATCCTCAAGCGCCGCGAAGCGAAGTCCACCGTCGCCGTGCGGGTTCGCAACGTCTCGAAGTCCTACCCGGGCGTGCGCGCCTTGCGCGGTGTCGACTTCGAGCTGGCGACCGGCGAGGTGCACGGGCTCGTCGGCGCGAACGGCGCCGGCAAGTCCACCCTCATCCGCATGCTCGCCGGCGCGGCGGTGCCCGACACCGGCGAGATCGAGATCGAGGGTGCCCCGATCGCCTTCGACGACCCGCGCATGCGGCGCGGTGCCGGCATCGCGGCGATCTACCAGGAACTGACGATCATCCCGGAGATGTCGGCGCTGTCGAACGTCTTCCTCGGGGTGGTGCCGAGCCGCTTCGGCATGACCAACCGGCGGGCGATGCGCCGGCGCTTCGACGAGCTGTCCCGCTGGATGGGGTTGTCGATCGTCCCGGACACGCGGGCCGGCACCCTGTCGGTCGCCAACCAGCAGATGCTGGAGATCATGCGGGCCGTGCAGGCCGACCAGAACGTCCTCATCATGGACGAGCCGACCGCGCCGCTCGGCCCCTACGAGCGCACCCGGCTCTACGAGCTGATCGCCCGCCTCAAGCAGAACGGCGTCTCCATCATCTTCATCTCCCACGACCTCGACGAGGTGCTGCGGCTCTGCGACCGCGTCTCTGTGATGCGCGACGGCCAGCGCATCGACACCCGCAAGGCGGAGGCCTGGGACAAGGCCTCCCTCGTCCAGGCGATGCTGGGCGACGTCGAGGTGCTGCGGGGCCGCCGGCGCACCCCGCCGGCCAGCGCCGAGGTCCTCGGCGTGCAGGGGCTGACCGTGCCGGGCACGGTCACCGACATCGCGTTCTCGCTGGCGGCGGGGGAGGTGCTCGGCATCGCCGGCCTCGTCGGCGCCGGGCGCACCGAGACGCTGCGGGCGATCGCCGGCGACGATCCCGCCTCGAGCGGCCGCATGGCGATCGACGGCCGCGCCGTCCCCTGGCCGCGGTCGGTCCGCGAGGCGATCGGCCACGGCATCATGCTGGCGCCGGAAGATCGCAAGCGCCTCGGCCTCGTGCTGTCGCGCCCGGCCCTCGGCAACCTCGTGCTCGCCGATCTCGGCGCCGTCAGTCGCTACGGCGTCATCGATCGCGGCAAGCGCCGCGCCGTGGCGACCGCCCTGTCGGAGCGGCTCGGCTTCGACCCGCGGCGCCTCGACACCGACGCCCTGGAGCTGTCGGGCGGCAACCAGCAGAAGCTGGTGCTCGGCAAGTGGCTGCACCGCGGGCCGCGCATCCTGCTGCTCGACGAGCCGACGCGCGGCATCGACCTCGGCGCCAAACAAGAGATCTTCCGCACCATCCGGCGCCTCAGCGACGACGGCATGGCGGTGATCCTGGTGTCGTCGGACCTCGAGGAGGTCGTCGAGCACGCCGACCGGGTGCTGGTGATGGCCCGCGGCCGGCAGATCGGCGAACTCGCCGGCTCCGAGGCATCGGTCGAGCGGATTCTCAACCTGATCTTCGCGGTCGAAGACCGTGCCGCCACCGTTGGAGTGCCTGCATGAGCAACATCGACACCGCCGCCCCCCCGGCACCGTTGCCCGCCCAGGCGTGGCGCGAGCGGCTGCCGGGGCTGATCCGCATCTATGGCATCGTGCTGACGCTGGTGCTGCTGCTGGCCGTCGTCGCCATCGGCAACCCGGCCTTCCTGTCGGAGCGCAACGTCCTCAACATGCTCTCGCAGTGGGCGCCGGCCGGGATCATGGCGGTCGGCATGACGTTCGTCATCTTGACCGGTGGCTTCGACCTCTCCGTCGCCTCCGGCTATTCGCTGTGTGCGGTGGTCGCCGCCTATGTCGGCCAGGACTGGCCGCCCCTCGTCGCCTTCGGCGCCGCCATCGCCGTCGGTCTCGGCTGCGGACTGGCGAACGGACTGCTCGTCGCCGTCGTGCGCATCAATCCGTTCATCACCACCGTCGGCTCCGGCTTCATCATCGCCGGCATCGCCCTGGTGATGACCGAGAACGCCGTCTTCATGGTCGACAATCCCGCCTTCGGCGTGCTCGGCACCGGCCGCTGGCACGGCGTCCCCTATTCAGGAATGCTGCTGATCCTGTTCCTGCTGGTGTTCGGCTGGCTGCTCGCGCGCACGCCCTACGGCGAGACCATCTATGCGGTCGGCGGCAACTACGAGGCGAGCCGGCTGTCGGGCATCCGCGTCCGCGCCGTCGTCGCCAGCACCTACGTGCTGCTCGGCGGCTGCGTCGGGCTCGCCGGCTGCATCACCGCCTCGCAGCTGAACTCCGCCCAGGCCGACCTCGATGCCGGCATCATCTTCGACGTGCTCACCGTCGTCGTCGTCGGTGGCACGTCGCTGTCGGGCGGCGTCGGCGCAATGTGGCGCACCGCCGTCGGCCTCGGGATCATCGCAACCATCTCCAACGGCTTCGTGTTGCTCGACATCAGCCCCTACTACCAGTCGATCATCAAGGGCTCGATCATCGTCGCGGCGCTCGCCCTCGACACCGGCCTGACGCGCCTCGTGCGCTCCGCCCGGTGAGGGCGGCCGCCGCAGCCTTCCTCTCCAGCGACCGAGTATCCCCATGACCTTCAAGCTCGAAGAGGCGACGATCGCCTCTATCCACGCGGCCTACCGGGACGGCTCGCTCACCGCCGTCGCCCTGGTCGAGGCCTACCTCGCCCGCATCGCCGCCTACGACCAGGCCGGGCCCGCGCTGAACGCCTTCACCGCCCTCAACCCGACCGCCGTCGCCGAAGCCGCCCGCCTCGACGAGGCGTTCGCCGCCACCGGCGAGTTCGTCGGCCCGCTGCACGGCATCCCCGTCGCGGTGAAGGACCAGGCCGAGACGAAGGGCATCGAGACGAACTTCGGCTCGGTGGCCCTGAAGGGCTACATGCCGGAGGAGGACGCCACCGCCGTCGCCAAGATGAAGGCCGCCGGCGCCATCATCCTCGGCAAGACGGCGCTGCCCGACTTCGCCACCTCGTGGTTCGGCACGTCGTCGGCCAGCGGCGACACCAGGAACCCCTACGATCTCGCCCGCGATCCTGGTGGCTCCAGCGCCGGCACCGGCGCCGCAATCTCGGCGAACCTCGCCACCGTCGGCATCGGCGAGGACACCGGCGGCTCGATCCGCCTGCCGTCGAGCTTCTGCAATCTCGTCGGCGTCCGCGTCACGCCGGGCCTGATCAGCCGCGCCGGCATGTCGCCACTGGTGATCTTCCAGGACACCGCCGGGCCGATGGGCCGGACGGTGACCGACACGGCGATCCTGCTCGACGCCATCGTCGGCTACGACAAGAGGGACCCCTACACGACCGCCTACGCGATCGCCGGCCACAAGCAGAGCTACGCCGCCGGCCTCGACGCCGGTGCGCTCGCCGGCACCCGCATCGGCGTCCTCAACGAGGCCTTCGGCAGCGACGAGGATCCCGACTGCGCCGCGGTCAACGCCGTCGTGCGCGGCTCGATCGCCGCCATGAAGGCCGCCGGCGCCGAGATCGTCGAGGTCAGCCTGCCGAACCTGATGGACTTCATCATCGAGACGTCGCTCTACATCACCCACTCGCGCCACGACATCAACACGTTCCTGGCGTCACGCCCGACGCTGCCCTATCACTCGCTTGACGACATCTACCGGGACGGCAAGTACGACAAGCGTCTCGACCTGATCGACGAGATCATGGGCGGACCGGAAAAGCCGACCGATGATCCGGACTACTACCGGAAGCTGGCCGCCCGCGACGCCTTCCAGCGCGCTGTCGTCGGCATCGTCGCCGAGGAGCGCCTCGACGCCCTCTGCTTCCCGTCGAGCCAGGTGCTGCCGCCGACCCGCGCCGAGCTCGACGCCGGCCGCTGGACGGTGCTGGGCTTCCCGACCAACACGCTGATCGCCGCGCAGACCTGGATGCCGTCGATCTGCCTGCCGGCGGGCTTCACCCCGGACGGCATCCCCGTCGGGATCGAGCTCGTCGTCCTGCCCTATCACGAGCCCGACCTCTTCCGCCTGGGCTACGCCCTGGAGCAGGCGACGGGCCACCGCCGCCCGCCCGCCAGCACCCCCGCCCTCTGACGCCGGTCCCGGACCGCCGCGAGGACTGGTCCGGGCGGCAGACCACCCCCTGCGACGAAGCCCGGGCCGGTTGACGCCGGCCCGGGACGGCCCCCGCATGCGAGGCGATCCCACGATGATGCGCGACTTCCACCAGCCGACGCGTTCGGCCGCCCTCGGCGTCGAGGGCATGGCGGCGACCTCCCACCCGCTCGCCACCCTGGCGGCTGTCGAGGTGCTGCGCTCCGGCGGCAACGCCGTCGACGCGGCGATCGCCGCCGGCGCGTTGCTGTGCGTGGCGGAGCCGCACATGACCAGCATCGGCGGCGACTGCTTCGTCCTCTATTCCCCGGCTGGCGGACTGCCGATTGCCCTCAACGGCTCCGGCCGGGCCCCGGCCGCGGCCGAGCTCGGCTGGTACGTGGAGCGCGGCTTCACCGCCATCGACGAGCGCACCCCCCACGCCGTCACCGTGCCCGGCGCGGTCGACGCCTGGTTCCGCCTCGCCGCTGACTACGGCACCCGAGAGATGGCGGACCTGCTGCGGCCGGCGATCGCGCTCGCGGAAGCCGGCTGCCCGGTGGCGCCGCGCGTCGCCTTCGACTTCATCGGCTCGGCCCGGCAGGTCGCCGACGACCCCGTCGCC